>WNEZ01002701.1_pt1 | contig 30853 bp, 30 predicted proteins | sample 5400521 | NCBI WGS metagenome assembly WNEZ01 (sample SAMN13153339, study PRJNA577476) | soil metagenome | isolation source: 120 cm saprolite under Douglas fir tree site 2 hole 1 replicate 1 | place: USA:California | collected 2015-04-18 | reverse complement strand
CCGCCGTCTTGTGCGGCAGATCGGTCAGCAGACCGGTGAGGTAGCGCTCCATGCTGTCTCGGCTCGTGTGCCGCCGGAACAGGGGAGCGAACGGTTCTAAAAACGCTGCCAGTTCCGGCAGCGCATCAGGTGAAGCTTTCGGGACTCTGTTAATTTTCATGCTTCATTCTACCACAGAAACTAACAAAGTAGTACTAGAGCAGCTCCCCTGTTAGTTGAATTACTACAAACCTGCCCTGATCTCAAAGCCCTGGTCACCAGCCGCAGCCTGTTGCATGTACGTGGCGAGTACGAGTTTCATGTACCACCACTCACCTTGCCAGATGTGGAACAGCTTTCGGAAGGCGAGGCATTTGCGCACTGTGCTTCAGTTGCCCTGTTTGTGCAGTGTGCCCAGGCGATCAAGTCCGACTTCGCAGTTACCAGGGCCAACGCCCGTACCATCGCAGAAATCTGTATCTGCCTGGAGGGGTTACCATTAGCCATTGAACTGGCAGCGGCTCGCCTGCGGCTCCTCTCACCGCAGGAGTTACTCGCATGGCTGGGACAGCGCTTGCTGGTGTTAACTAGCGGGGCGAAGGATGTACCGGAGCGCCAGCAAACGCTACTCAAAACTCTCACATGGAGCTATGATTTGCTGAGTGCGAGGGAGCAACGTCTTTTCAGGCAGCTCTCTGTATTCGTGGATGGCTGTACTTTGGAGGCGGTAGAAGCTCTATACGGTGCTGGAGCAGAAAATGCGCTGGACGAAGTTGGTGCGTTGGTCGAAAAGAACCTGTTGCAAAGGACTGAGACGGCAAGCGGTGAAACCCGACTCGTGATGCCGCAGATGATACATGAATTTGGGTTGGAGTGTTTGAAGCAGAGTGGAGAGATGGAGGCAGCTCAACGTACACATGCTCTCTATCACCTGGCGTTGGCAGAGGAGATAGAGCAGAAGCCAGCCGAAGCCGCGCTATTGGAGTGGTTGGGCCGGTGCGAGCGGGAGTGCGCGAATCTGCGGGCGGCACTGTGCTGGCTGGTGGAGGCAGAAGAGATGGAGACGGCCACGCGGTTAGGCGAAATGCTGTGGCTTGCCTGGTTCGCGTATTCTCACATAGCCGAAGTAGCTGTGGCAGAGGGCGACTTTGTGAAGGCAGCGCGGTCAGGGAGTGCAGCACAATCTCTGCAGAAAATCATGAGTATGGTCGCGCCATCTCTCGAGTATGTCGCCTATGAGCGTGCTGTGCCTACGGCATGTAGCCGACTTGGGGAGCAGAGCCTCAGGGCATGGTCAGGGGAACGCATGCCAATGTCTGCCTCATCAGCTACTCCTGCCAAACTGACGGCGCGTGAGGGCGAGGTACTACGCCTGTTGACAGCTGGCCTGACCAGTGCGCAGATTGCTGAACAACTCGTAGTGAGCCGGCATACCGTGAATATCCATGTGAGCTCCATCTATAGCAAACTGGGGGTCAACTCACGCAGCGCTGCGACCCGCTACGCCTTTGAACATCACCTTATCTAAAGACGTGCTCCCGGGTGTGATAGGGCTGCACAACCACATGCTTTAAAAATTTTGCTGCTACTCGTATTACCATTGATGAGGCATTTTTGATGGGCGCGATACGCAAGCAGTGAGGAGGGTGCTGCTCATGCAACAGAGCGTGTTGATTGTACCGGCGGAAGCTGAACAAGTACTCACGAATAACTTACCTGCACAACTCACTTCCTTGATTGGACGTGAACAGGAGGTGGAGGCGGTGTGTTCGCTCTTACTGCGCGATGATGTGCGCCTGCTAACGCTGGCTGGAGCGGGCGGGTCTGGTAAAACCCGCCTGGGATTAGAGGTGGCGAAGAGATTACTCACTGAATTTGCCGATGGTGTCTTCTTTGTGTCGCTAGCCTCAATTAGCGTTCCCGGTCTCGTCATGCCTACCATTGCGCGGGTGCTTGGGCTGCACGAATTTGCAGAAGTAGGGGGCCAGCCCCTACTGAAGTGCCTGCAATTCTATTTGCGGCACCAACATAAGTTACTGTTCCTGGATACTTTTGAGCACGTGGTGGCTGCGGCTCCCTTGCTGGTTGAATTGCTCCAAGCCTGCCCTGATCTGAAAATGCTGGTTACCAGCCGTGCCGTGCTGCGCATGCATGCTGAACACGAATTTCTGGTGCGGCCACTGGCGTTGCCCGATCTCGAGCGGCCCCTTGACATAGAAGCTCTGTCACACAATGCGGCTGTTGCTCTCTTCATGCAGCGTGTGCAGGCGGTCAGGGCCGACTTCGCGATTACAAAGGCGAATGCCTGTACTCTTGCGGAGATCTGTATACGGCTTGATGGCCTGCCACTGGCACTAGAGCTGGCAGCTACTCGTATGAAACTGCTTTCCCCGCAGGAGTTACTTGTGCGCCTCAAGCGTCGACTACAGGTTTTGATGGGCGGAGCGTGCGATCTGCCGCCCCGCCAGCAGACGCTTCGCAACACGCTGGCATGGAGCTATAACCTGCTGGACACGCAAGAACAACAACTCTTCCGTCGACTCTCGGTATTCGCCGGCGGCTGTACATTGCAAGCGGCTAAGGCCGTATGTGCAGCTATCGCCGATAGCCTCGCACGGGTGTTTGATGGAGTCACATTGCTTCTTGAGAAGAACTTGTTGCAGAAGAAAGAGACGCCAGATGGCGACTCACGTCTCATCATGCTGGAGACTGTCCGCGAGTATGCGTTAGAATGCATGATAGCGCAGGGAGAGGAAGTAGAGGCCCGCCGGGCACATGCCGAGTACTATCTTAGCCTGGCGGAGGAAGCAGAACTGGAGTGCAGGCGGAACAATCAGACCCTCTGGTTGCGGAGATTGAAGGTGGAGCGGGGAAACCTACGCTCCGCACTCAATTGGATGATGGAGTGCAGAGATGCAGAAGGGGTCACACGCTTGCATAAAGCGCTTGCATACTCGGGCCAGGGTGCCCTTGCTGCGGAAGACACGGGAGTGGCCGGGGAACGAGCGACGACGCCAGAGCACGTTGTCCAGGAACCGATATTCCCTCTACAACTACCTGGTACCGCGGACGCAGCGGCAATACCCTGCCATACAAGATTAACGAAGCGAGAAGTGACTATACTCCGCCTGGTAGCGAAGGGGTTATCCAGTGCTCAAATCGCCCACCAGCTCTCTATAAAACTCTTGACTGTGAATAGCATGTGCGCTCAGTCTATAGTAAGCTGGGCATCACCTCGCGGAGTGCAGCAACCCGTTACGCCTTTGAACACCGGCTCATCTAACTACCCCGGCCCCGGGTAGTGGTTTACCTCTTCCCCTTTTGCAGTAGACCAGCATCCATGCGCTAAAGTATAATAGTAACAGTCCCTCTACATGGCCAGGTCACTCGCCTCGTTCGTACCAGGGATTGAGCCATCCTTCAAGAGAGGCCATTCGTCCCTTTCTTGAAAGCGGAGGGCTTTCTGGCCAGATTTCTATAATAAGGGTGTCGGTGTTGAGATGAAAGAGCAGAATAATACGCAGGATGTACCCTCAGTTTTTAGCGACTTCGATCTTTACCTGTTCGGTCAGAGCAAGCATTACCGTATCTATGAGAAGATGGGTGCGCATAGACGGACCGTAAATGGCGTGACCGGAACGAATTTCGCGACCTGGGCGCCCAACGCCCTGGCCGTGTCTGTGATAGGTGATTTTAATAATTGGATGCGTGATGCCAACCCGATGCACCTGCGACATGGCGAGCTAGGTGTTTGGGAGTGCTTCGTGCCGGGAGTGCAAGAGGGTGTGCTGTATAAGTATGCCATTTATTCACGTTTTAACAACTACACTGTTGATAAAACAGATCCGTATGGCTTCGCCTTTGAGCTGCGTCCAAAGACCGCGAGCATTGTGACCGATATTCATCAGCATCAATGGCAGGATGAGAGATGGATGAAAGAGCGCGAGCAGCATCAGCAATTGAACTCGCCCATCTCGATGTACGAGGTACACCTGGGGTCCTGGAGGCATGTTCCTGAACGTCATGTGGAGGGCGCAGTCGAAGAGGATCGTTTCATGACCTACCGCGAACTGGCGGTCGCCGTGGCAGCATATGTCAAAGATACGGGATTTACCCATATCGAACTGATGCCTGTTACCGAGTATCCCTACGATGGTTCGTGGGGATATCAAACCACGGGGTACTACGCGCCAACAAGCCGTTTCGGGCCGCCTGAGGACTTTCAGTACTTTGTAGACTACATGCACCAGCAGGGTATCGGTGTCATGCTCGACTGGGTGCCCGCGCACTTTCCCAGGGATAATCATGCATTGAGATTTTTTGATGGCACTCATCTCTACGAATATGCCGATACGCGTAAAGGGGAACATAAAGAGTGGGGCACATTGGTGTTCAACTACGGTCGCAGCGAGGTGCGTAACTTCTTAATCGCCGATGCGTTGTTCTGGCTAAGAGAGTACCACATCGATGGACTGCGCGTCGACGCGGTGGCATCGATGCTCTACCTGGACTATTTGCGCAAGCCAGGTGAGTGGGTCCCTAACTTCTATGGAGGGAGAGAGCACCTCGAGGCGGTGGACTTTCTGCGTCAATTCAATGAAGCGGTGTATGCCGAGCAGCCTGGAACATTGACCATCGCCGAAGAATCTACGGCGTGGCCGCTGGTGACCAGGCCGACATATGTTGGCGGGTTAGGCTTTAGTCTGAAGTGGAACATGGGGTGGATGCATGATATGCTGGAGTACATGCACATGGACCCCATCTACCGGCGCTATCATCATAACAATATTACGTTCTCATTGATGTACGCGTACTCGGAGAACTTCGTCCTACCGCTTTCCCATGACGAGGTTGTGCATGTCAAAGGCTCCCTGATTAACAAGATGCCTGGCGATCTCTGGCAGCGTTTTGCAAATCTGCGAGCCTTTTTTGGTTATATGTGGGGTCATCCCGGGAAAAAGCTCCTTTTTATGGGTGGAGAGTTTGGACAGTGGCGAGAATGGAACTTCAAAGAGAGTCTCGATTGGCACCTGCTTGCCCCGCCGAGCGATCCGCGTCATGCGCAGTTGCTGGGTTTTGTACGCGATCTGAACCACTTATACGAAAGCGAGCCTGCGCTGAGCGTACTGGACAACGATCCGGAGGGGTTCTCGTGGATTGATCCTCACGATTCTGACCAGAGCGTCGTGTCATTTATGAGGCGTGGTAAAAAAGAGGGGGACACGCTCGTCTTTATATGTAACTTCACCCCTGAGCCGCGTCATGGTTACCGGCTTGGCGTGCCCCGTGCAGGGGAGTACTATGAATTGATCAATAGCGATGCGACACGCTATGGTGGCAGCGGGTTGGAAAACAAACAACCTATGCCAAGTGGGCCGGTCTACTGGCAGTCCTGCCCCCACTCTATACTATTAACATTACCGCCTCTCGCTACGGTAGTTTTGAAGAGGCGACTCCATAAAGATGAGGAAGAAGGGAATACAGACAATGAATCGTGATCACAACTCAGATAAAAAGTTTTCTACTACAGGGCAAAATGGTAATAACCGGAGAAATGGCAGATCATCTCGCTACCGTCCACCTAAAGGCCGCCGGACGGTGACAGAGGATGAGCGTTTGCTCCATCGCCCACCGCAACAACTAGTTAGCCCGACAGAACCACTACCGCAGGAGCAGGAGAGGGAGGATGAACACGCGCTTGAGCGTGCTCTGCATACCGACTTCACCGTTACTGACCCCTGGCGTGTCTTTCGCATTATGAGCGAATTCGTAAATGGATTTGATGCGCTCTCGCATATTCCACCATCTGTAGCAATCTTCGGCTCTGCACGCACAAAGCCTGATGATCCGATCTATCTAGCGGCGGTGGAGACGGCGCGTTTGCTGGCGAAAGCAGGCTTCGGGATCATCACCGGTGGTGGGCCTGGCATCATGGAGGCGGCGAATAAGGGTGCGCAGGAGGGAGGCAATCTCTCCATAGGCTGCAATATCGAGCTACCTTTCGAGCAGGGTCCAAACCCGTACCTTGACATCTCGCTTGACTTCCGCTACTTCTTCGTGCGCAAGACGATGTTCGTCAAATACTCGGATGCTTTCGTCATTTTTCCAGGCGGGTTTGGAACAATGGACGAACTCTTCGAGGCGTTGTTGCTCATTCAGACGAAGAAGGTCAGAAATTTCCCCGTCATTCTCTACGATTCGAAGTTCTGGGCAGGCTTGATAAACTGGATTCGTGACACCATGCTGGACACCGAAAAAATCATGCCGGAGGATGCAGGCCTGCTGCTCCTCTCGGATGATCCCGCAGAGATGTGCAGGATGGTTGTTGAGGCATACCAGGAGAGCTATCGGCAGGAACGAGCAAATCCATTCGCGCGGAGAGAACAGTCAATTCGATAGCGCATGTGATTCTTGTGTCCAACGCTGGGATTGGGCCCGTGCTCGCGAATCGCCATATCGTAACCCTCCGGCAGGTGCATAATCACATCGTGTGCCCCCACCGCTTTTGCCGTTTCCTCGCTGCAGAATCAGCGTTGACTGTCTCTACTGGCTGCTGGGGGGTGCGCTCGTGCAGTAACTGGTAGGGAAGGCCCCGAAGGCGGTGCCGACTTTTCCGCGTTCGATGGTTTGTAGTGAATATTCCAATGGCTATAAGAAATTTTATTTGGAGTACATATCCCTCCTTCTTCTTAGACAGGGGTAGTGCCTCTGATATATTACTATATATAGATACCATATGCCGGAAGGAGCATGGCTAAGAGCAGTATGAAGGCAAATCCTGCAAAAGCACCGAGCAGATTGCCTCCTGACTCCCAACAGGCTCCTAATGTGTAGCCGAGCGAAAGTGGGATCACCACACCCAGCGCCTCACCTGTCACGTCGTACAGTAGGAAGTGACGATAGGGATAGCGCTCTGCTCCCGCGAGCAGGTTCATCACTCCACCCAGGGCGGAGAGGAGGAACCTGCTGATTTCATGATCACGTTCTCTACGAACTTGCACATCGGCTTCTTACCACTTCGTTAGTTTCGGAAAAATGGCTTCAGAAACCGCTCACAGAAATGCTCCCCATGATGCCCAGCGGTGAGAGCTTACACGTTTAAAGCAGAGCAGCTAGGTAATTCTGTCTAGGACGTTCCCAGAGCAATATGAGGAAGGAATTACACGATTCTGACGATGTGCTCCTGCCTCCCGCTGAGGTATATCTAGTGTTGTGGTGAACGGCACGGAAGATTTCTTGAAAGACACGACTCCAACGATGCTGCGCATCTAGACTTCGTCTCAGGAGTCGTGCACGGAAGTTTTCTCGAGCTATAAGCCCCCTCGCTTAGAGGAGGGTTGGTAGACACTCAGTAAGGAATAGGGCAACAATGGGCACGAAATGGTCTTTGGCTATGGAAACGACTGCGCGTCTACGGACGGCGTCCGTCAGGCAAGACCAAAGGTAGTACCTGGACTATTCCTGATTTAGGCAACAAGCTTCTTTATGGATAACCAAGCATTCCAAACATTTTGCCAGGAGAACTTTGGCCCGATCTATCGCTTTGTGTATAAAAAGGTGCGCAACAGAGAAGAGGCCGAGGATCTGACATCACAAATCTTTCTCAAAGCAGTAAGCGGCATTGATCGCGAGCGTAGCCGGCAAAGTATGCAACAATGGCTCTACCTCATTGCGCGCACACTGATCGCGGACCACTGGCGAGCTCATTATCGTCTCCCAATGAGTTCGCTGGATGAACTAGTAGATGTTGGCTGGGAGGTCCCGGCTGAAGAAGAGCCGACCGCAACAAGCGACAGCGCGGCAGACCGGGTGCAGCATATTCTTCAGGCGCTGCCTGAACGGTATCGAGAGGTGTTGACCTGTCGTTTTCTGCTCCATCTTTCAGTCAAAGATACTGCTCTAAGAATGGGGGTGACGGTGGCAAACGTCAAAGTATTGCAGTTTCGTGCGCTGAAACGCGCCGCCGATCTTGATCCAGTGGTCATAGGACAACAAACTGAACCCTCCCTGGCCTGACGGCAACGGGGCTTTCTGGCGCTTTTCGGCGCTTTTCTATAAGGCGTTCCAGGAACATCTCACTCCCCCTACTCTACCCGTTCCTCCTTTCGATGCGATCAGTTGCTCCCCTAACGAATCATTCAATCAGCCGCAGGAACTCCATGCGTGTTTGGCTTTCAGTCCGAAAGACACCTCGCAGGACGGATGACGTCATCCGTCCTGGCGTACGAATGCCGCGCGCCGCCATACAGTAATGTTCCCCTTTGAGCACCACCGCTACGTTCTCCGTTCCGGTGATCCGGGTGATCTCATCGGCGATCTGTTGGCCCAATCGCTCTTGCAGTTGCAAGCGATGCGCGAACTGGTGCGCAATCCGCGCGAATTTCGAGAGGCCCAGCACTTTGTCGTTGGGGATGTACCCAATGGAGACCTCACACCAGAATGGCAGGAGATGGTGCTAATTGCAGCTATGAACTAAGTGACCATTTACTAAGAAAGAGGGATGCGGTTCACAAGTAAAGCTATACGTCCTATAAAGCTTTTGTCCCTGAGAACAATCACGCACCTCTTTCACCTGTACCCATCCTGACTCAAGAAGAGTTGTTTGATGGTCTTGCTGCTGAAAACCGTGTCTCTGAAACCATCTATCAGAGATATAGAGGTTAGAAACGTGACCTTTTGTATAAGGGGTAAATCGCGCTCCAATAAGTTCAGCAAGAGTTTGTAAGAATGGAATATTCGCGCTCGTAACAAATCTGCCGAACTTATTGCTTCCAGCTTTAGGTCTAAAACCATCACCTTCAACATATCCATCAAGAAACCCTTCAAAGGTTTCAAGGGAGTTGAGTACGACAAAGGGAAATTGTTGACGCATATGGTGAGCATCCCCACCTACATACTGCCTGAAAAGGTCCGCTAAGTATGAGGAAACGACACGGACACGAAAGCCTGGGAGATCTACTTGAAGATAGCCCGAAGGTCGGGTAACAGGCTCTAAGTATGCTTGTATTCCAAGAGCTTCTTTCAGTGCATCAGCAAAAGCTTGTGCAAAATGTTCCTCATTAACAACGAGTGAAAGATAGCGGCTTCCTACCGTACCATCAGCACACATGGCACCAACAACATAACCGAAAGCATGACCCAACTTAGGAGTATACCGTTGACGACAGAGAGAACGTGGCTCAGTCCATTCAATTTGTTGGCCTGCAGTATCCTTTGCTTCCATCCATCCATGAGAAGTAGCAAGAGTTTGATTCGCCGTCACCTTGAATATCCCCTTGCTCGTAACAACCTCGACAACTTCATGTATCTTCTGGAAGCTTCTATGAGTGACAGTTGTTTCCTTGACTTCCCCATTATGGAGTGTCCACAATTTATCACCTACGCACACATCACGAGCAGGCTTTACACCGCTCACTGCATTCACCACTTGCTTACCTGGAATAGCAGAAACTGTAGGAGAAATTTTGCGCCTTGAAGGTCTAAAGTAAACCTTGCGACGTGAGGAACTTTGAGATAAACTATCGATGGCTAGTCTCCTTAACACCGAACTAGTCAATAGCCTGGATTGTTAGCAGCTATTCCCAGGTACAACACCGCTCTACTTAGAACAAGTTTACTAAATCCTCCTTAGCTTGTCAAGTTCAATCGGCTTCGGAAGCCATTTTGTACCATTAGATATGACTTCTTTCAGTCAGACGCAGGAACTCCATTCTTGCTTCGTGTCTTTCCCTAAAGACACCGTGCATAATCGAGCAAGTCATGATTGCTGGAGTTTTGATTCCTCTTGCGGTCATGCAGAAATGTTGTTCTTGCGCAAGGATAGCAACATCAGTACTTTTGGCGAGCATTACAATTTCATCTGCGATCTCCTTATAGAGCCGCTCCTGTAATTGTAATTGATGGGCATACTTTTGTGTGATACGAGCGAACTTATAAAGTCCGAGAATCCGATCTGTCGCAATATCACCGATTGAGATATCTGCCCAAATTGGCAGCAAATGATGTTGACAGATACTCCACACCCGCATTCCAGGCACCACAACCATTTGATCGGTCGAGACACCGATGGCAATCAGCAACTCACGCCCTAATGCAAGCAGCCTGGGATAATCGACCCGCTTTGGCTGCCTCTCGATTTGAGCGTGATGTCCATTACTATATCCATTACTACGTAGCTGATCTGTATTCATGTTCTTACATTTCTCTTCTTTACTGCACTGGAGTGATGGGCGCTCACAGCGTCACATTCAAAGGAGATGTTCTTTCACCAATAAATTCGCATCGGGTTACAGTGTACTTGTTATGTCGAATGTCTTCATTATCTAGCTTTGCCCAGCAGTCTACAAGGAAGGCTAGGTAATTCTGTCTAAAGGGGTTCTAGAGCAATAAGAGAAAGAAATTACACGATTCTGACGATGCGCTCTGCTTCCTTCCGAGCTATATCTGATGTCGTGGCGAGTAGCACAGCAGTATGCTTGAGCCACATCTTGTAAGAAGGAACAAAAAGACAACAACACAGCATTGATATCATGAGAGAAAGCAAAACGATGAATCGAAAACTACGGCGGGTTCTGGGCATGTTTCTTGCCCTATTCACACTCAGCAGCATTTTGTTAGCATCCTGTGCAAGTCAAGGCGCTACTGTTACAAGCAACGGCGGCTCCACTCCGACCCCTAACGGTGGCGGTAGTGGGAACTGCGCCACTGGAACGGTACATACCCTGGCAACAACGTTCCAGGAAGCGTGCGTGAATGTGGCGAAAGGCTCAAGTCTACAGGTTGTTCCCGCTGCTCCATCATTTCACAATTTGATAAACGGTTCATGGGTCAACGGGAGCCAGGTCCCTATGAAGGAGTCTGGCGCGCCAACTGTCAATAATGTGCAAGTGACGAGCAGCACGGTTTCAATAGGGCCATTCACTACTGCTGGCACCTACCACATCCTTTGTACCGTTCACCCGAATATGAATCTGACGGTCATTGTGAAGTAAGGCCTCTGAGGGATGACTGTGATATATGGGGCTAAACATACGCTAAGCGGGCGAAGAGAAGCTAGAGGAGATGATAAGCATGGCACGTAGAGCTCCGGCACGTATGCGTCCAGCGGGAGATACGGCGCTGCGACGTGATGTCGTCCAGCCGGACAAAGGGGCCCTCACGGGCGGTGGGTTCACGGCCTTGCTGGAGAGTACGGCGCAGGAGATACTGGCGGTGACGTACTGGTTCGATCCTGCCCCGCATCCGGGTCCCTATGCTGTCACGGTCAGGTTTTCTGGGCGCCGCGTCGATGTAAAGGGGCGGCTCTCGCCTGACGATCGGTTCGTCCAGGACGAGACGATCGAGCAAGTCGTCCCCGGGAGCGGCCCGATCTCACTCACGGCCCGTGTCCGCGGCATCAATGCGGGCTCGTGGGTCGTGACAGCGCGCATGCTGGGGTCCGCTCACCCTGCACATGGGCCGAGGGAGCAAGGAAACGCGACCCCAGCGGCTGGTCCGCTGCGTCCAACCACTCGGTTTTGGCGCAAGTGGGCGCCGTCGGCGGAGTTGGCCGCACATGTGAGAACCTGCCCGACCCCTTTCGCCCGGGTGCCGGGGATCTTTCCTGGCATTTGGGGAGCGATGGTGACGCTGGGCATGGCTGTCGCGCTGGCGCTCCAGGCCCTGGTGATCGCCGGTGACCATCTTGCGCTCGGCCCCTGGTGGACGGTAACACTTGTCGCCATCGTGGTTGGCATCACCGGTGCGAAGGGGTGGTTCATCGTCCTGCACCGGCGCGAGCACCGCCTGGAAGGCTGGTGCATCCAGGGGTTCATCGCAGGCGCCACCCTGGCGGCTGCGATCCTGCTCGTGGTGCTGCACATGCCAGCCGGAGTCTTTCTCGACGTGACGACTCCGGGTCTGCTGGTCGCCATGGCGGTGGGCAGGGTGGGATGCTTCTTCGCCGGCTGCTGTGGAGGGCCGCCGACTGCGTCCCGCTGGGGCGTGTGGTCATCCGATCAACGTGTGGGGGCGCGCCGTATCCCCACACAGCTGCTGGAGTTGGTGCTCGCCTTGAGCCTGGGGCTGGGGGTGCTGGTGGCGGTCCTGGGTCACGGGCCGGCTGGCGGAGCCTTCTTCGTTGGGGGGCTGGCAGCCTACATCGTGGTGCGACAAGGTCTTCTGCATCTGCGCGCCGAGCCGCGCAAGACGAGGCTGGGTGGGCTGGCCACCGCGGCCCTGGCAGCGCTTGCGCTCAGCGTGGCCGTCGTCTTGCTCGCGCGGTAACCGTCGAGGACGTCGTGGCGTTAAGAATAGTTTTCAGGTCTCTGAGACCACGTTGCAGAAGCAATACAACCCATGAGCAAGCCTTGGGCGAACCGCGCTTCAATGTCTTCAATCTAGACGCTTCTTATGAACTTTTTAAGGCGCTATCCGTATAGATAGGAGAACCTGTGTTAGAGACTGCGACGTTGCACGATCACAGAGAGTCCTGTACATCTTGGAGAAATATCCTGTCTATATTTCACTTTGCTACATCCACTCTGACGCATTTGCTCACGACGTACGGTTATTGGGCAGTTTTGTTCTTTGTCGCCATCGAGAGCACAGGTATCCCTTTCCCTGGCGAAACCATGCTGCTTGTTGCCGCTATCTATGCTGGGATAACACATCTTCTGTCTATTCCTCTGGTGATTGTGGCTGCCGCCAGTGGCGCCATCCTGGGTGATAATCTCGGCTTTTGGGTCGGGCGTGAAGGAGGCTATCGTCTGCTCCGTCGCTTCGGTCGCTACCTTCACGTGGAAGAGCGCAGGCTGAAACTTGGGCAGTACCTCTTTATGAAATATGGCGGCAGAGTGGTCTTCTTTGGACGCTTTGTTGCCGTTCTACGAGCCTGGGCCGCCTTTCTCGCCGGCACAAACCGCATGCGCTGGCCCCGCTTTTTGCTCTTCAATGCGCTAGGGGGAATTATGTGGGCGACCCTCTATGGCTTGGCAGGCTACTTCCTTGGCGATAACGTGCATCGGCTGACAGGGCCGGTCGGTATCGTCGCAATCGTGCTGGCGGTAGTCATCATCATAGCTTTTCTGCTCTTTTTACGCCGCAACGAACACCGATTAGAGGATGAGGCAGAGCGAGCCTTGCCTGGATCGCTCGATGAGTACCAACCAGGTGGAGGACGGGACAAGCTACGTGTCTAGGAATCGCCGTCTATGAGTGGTTATGCGGAGACCGCCCCTTTCACGGAACGTTTGCCGAGCTGTATAGCCAGCATCTATCTGTTGCTCCACCACCATTGCGCGAGAGAGTCCCGGCCCTCCCAGCGGCGGTGGAGTAGGTAATTCTGTCTAGAGGGTTGCTAACAGTTGCGGAAAATCTATAATTATGCTATGCTATGCTACCTACAAATATCTGTAGGTGGTTTTTTGTTCAAGTGAAAGCAGATGAACCGAAACTGTTGCGGGTGAGTCGTGCGGCTCACGAGTTGGGATTGCATCCCTTCACGGTGCGCAAATGGATCAAGGCTGGCAAGATTCAGGCGATCTGGGTGGGAAAAGAAGCACGGGTGCCCCGATCCGAGATTGAGCGGCTGGTGGGGAAAACGGATGGGCGTTTGCTCGTGTTGTATGGGCGAGTGAGTGGGCAGGGGCAAAAAGGCGATCTGGACACGCAACTCGAACGGCTCCAAGCCTGGGCCAAAGAAGAACGAGCAGGCAAGCAGGTGCTGGTGCTCTCGGATATCGGGTCTGGACTCTCCGCCACTCGTCGTCAATTGCAACGACTGCTCCGGTTGGTGCGAGCGGATCAGGTCGCCGAAATCGTGGTGACGTATCCCGATCGGCTGACCCGCTTTGGGCAAGCATATCTTCAGGCTCTCTTCGACAGCTTTAGCGTCACGCTCACGGTGCTTGATCCGGGCGAAGACAAGACCGCCGAGCAAGAACTGACTGCTGATCTGCTGGCGTTACTGGCCTCCTTCTCTGGTCGGTTGTACGGAATGCGATCTCACAAACAGCAGGAGCTTTTGAAGTGCGCACAAGCCGTGATCAACAATCCTTAAGTTATCCGCTGCGCTTGCCGGACGAGATCCAGGCAGATGCGCTGCGGTTGCTGGATGTTTCCCGCGAGGTCATTAATCTCACAGTCACCGCCTTGTGGGATCGGCTTGACGAGTTTGCCACACGCACGAACAGCTATGCCTACAAACAAGTGGAGGAGATGATCGCCCCGCCAGTTGTCCATGGGCAGCGCCAATGGCGCTGCGAGGCAGAGCAAGCGGGAAGGATTCTTCGTGGGCAGGCGGAGCGCAAGCAGCAATTCGCCCTGATTGTCCCTCTCCTTGAACAAGGAATGATCCAGCCGCAGACGGAAACCAAACGGGCAGGCAAGAACCGCAAGGTTATCAAGCAAGCGCTCGCCGATGTGCGCGAGGCCAATTCGGATGGAGGAAACGCGGTTGAACTGCAAAGCTTGATCGAACAGGCATGTAATTTTTATCTCCACAACGGCTGTTTCCCGGACACCTATGAAGACATGCAGCGTGCTCCTGTGCTCAAAGCAGGGGTGTTGCCCTATGCTGGTGACGATGGGCATCGGATGGGCCAGACCTACCGTCTGAGTTTTGATCTGGATCAGAAGACGCTCACGCTTGCTCTGCGTACCCCCGATGAGCAGGGAACGTGGGCACGCGATTGGCGAGAGCAAACGATTCAGATGGCACTGCCGGAGATCGTCGCCGTTCGTGCTCAGGCGGGGAAGCCGTTGGCTCCCAGCTTGCGGGAGATTGTCGAGCCAGATGGCACACGCTATGCGGTGCTCGACTTCGTCATCGAGGTTCCGGTCGAAAAGCAGGCCACCTTTGAGGAGATGCACACGGTTCTGGGCTTCGATTGGGGCATTCGAGTGCTGGTCACCGCCAGTGTCGTCGATCTCGATGGGCACCAGATCGGGCATCCCTTCTTTTTAGACACTGGCCCCTTTGATGGGAGGCAGGCTCGACTTCGCCGCCAAATTGATCAGCTCAAAGCGAAGATTGCACGACTGGAGGCGCAACGCGATCGTTTCCCGGTGGGTGATTCTCGGCGCAACCCCTCCGAAGAAGCTTTGCCCGTTTTGCGTCGGGAGATCAGCCGGTGTTGGCGCAAGTACGAGGCGAGAAACACTGATCTTGGGCATCTCGCAGCGAATATGCTGCTGGTGCTGGCCACGGTCTTCGAGTGCAAACTGATCGCGGGCGAGTCGCTCAAGTCGATGAAGTCGGCTGGACGTGGGCGAGGAGCGAAAGGGCGCTGGAGAAACTGGCGGAATAACTCGCAGGTGCGCGGGGACTTGTGGCGAATCTTGCGCTACAAGTGCGATCTATCCGGGATACGTCTGGAGTGGCAACAGCCCCGCCAGACCTCACACGTCTGTCCACGCTGTGGAAGCCCTGCCACTACGTCTACCTCCCCTTCGCATCGCTCCAAGAGCAACGATTGGGATGCCTGGCTCTGCTGCTCGAACCTTGCCTGTCTGTGGAATGGGTCCAGAGACTACGCCGCATCCCTCAATCTTGCGCGCCTAGGCGCAGCGCTGATTCGTCACGCACAAACCACAGGAAAAGTGGTGCATCCTTTCATCACGCACACGTCTGTTCAACCCGTCTCGTACATCGGGACGCGGGCGGCGCTACGGTGGAAGGATCTACTGCAATGGCTGGTGTTTGTCCGTCCGTCTTCGTTCGTCGTATGCCACCCCCATCATGCTCCGCTTGTGTGGCTAAGACGAACGAAAGCTAAGGATAACATGGCTTAACAGTAGATTTAAGTAACGGTTCCCAAGCAATCAAGGGAAGAAATTATACGATTCTGTCGATGTGCGTCTGCCCCCTTTGAGATATACCTCTTGGTATAGCAAGTAGCGGAAGTTCAAGTATGAACGAAGTTACGTATCGTTTTCGTTGAAGGCTCGCGCTTACACGTTCAGCCTGTTGTTGTTATACCCTCGAATTCCTCCCCCAGATAGGTGCGGGGAGCATGAAGGAGACTTATCCACAACGATAGGAGGAGTGCAAGCTATGGGGGCAAGCAGTTGGAGAAGTAGCCCACTGCCGCCAACTGCTTAATGCTTCCAGTGAAGCATTTCGGACTGAGCATTATCCCCTCTGGCTCGGGACCAGATGACAAGCTTGCTCCTCGAAGGAGATCCGAATAGTTCCATGAAGGAGGACATATGACCAAAGTGAATACGGACAGAATCGACCAGGGCTTCGTGCTGGGAAACCAAGTGCTGGTAGCGGAGGTGTTTGCCAAAAACGGTTTCCTTGTGCTCTCGAGTGTCACAGGGGAAGACAAGACAGCTGACGCGAATGCTGATCGGATCAGCCAGGGCAAGGAAGATGATGACTCTCGCCAGATCGAGCATCCACTTCTGGGCAGCCTCACGTAACGGCTGCAAATATGGCACGGTGCTTCTGCGAAATGTCATAGAAAAGAGGGTGCTCGGAATGTCAAAGACGAGAGAAGAAGCTCTAGCGCCATTTCATGCGACAGGTACCTCTCGTTGCGTATACCAGGGGTCTGGCCCGCTCGATAGGAGCGCCTGCTCTGATACATATGGCTCCTCATCGTGACTGAACCTGTAGGCAAGTAGCTCTTTGTGAGCTACCATCTCTTCAACTTCAGTAACACTGCACTCTAACCAGTTTGCCGCCTCCTGGTAGGTGTAGAACCTCAGTCCCTTTATAGCCTTCATATGCTCTCATTTCTAGTTCCGAACTACTGCGAAATATCAATACTGGATTGTTGTCTCTCCGTTACATGCGAAGAGATCGAGAGCGGGAGAGCCCGGCGGGGCCCTCCCAATAATGCGCGGTAGCGCGGTGCGTCGTTACGAGTTGCTTGTCCCGCCTGCATGGACGCCTAAGTGGGGGAGCACGAATTGCGCAACGTTTTGCCCAAGCTGGGAGCCCACCTCGATATCGATCCGCGTGTGCTGTCCCGCGTAGATCCGGCTCAGGCCGGCCTCCGTCGCCACGTCGTTGTAGCTGGCAAAGGTCCGAACCACGCCTGGCAGGACGTCGGAGGTTAAGCGGATTTGATCCTTGTTCCCGAAGAAGGCGGACAGCACGGCCGCTCCGGCCCCGCTAATCACGCCGTGGGCGGATGGATAAGCAGGATCAAGTGCGGTGACGGCGAGCGGCGTCCAGGTCGGGTCGCCGGCGATTGCCGGATTCCCGATCGTATTGGCCTCGCGGATGGCAGTGACCGGCCTCCAGAGCTGGTAGTGGTACTTGGCGTCATAGAAGGCGATGGTGCTGTCGGCGAAGGAGAGGTTGAGCACCGCGAATAGGCGCGCGGTGGTCTCCAGGTTCGTGTGGTGCACCAGCGCGGCGTTCTCGGCGATCTCATTCCAGGTGTTCCAGATCGGCCCCGCCCAGAACTTCGCGATCACGGTCTGGTCAGCCGTCCGCGCCTTGCTGGTCTTTTGACCCAGGCTTTCCACCTCGTTCAGAGCTTGCGCGTACGCCTGGCTGGTCAACGCGGGGGGCAGCGCCGGGCGGAACTGCGCCGCGTTGTTCAGCACAAAGGGGGTCACGTTCCCCCAGTTGGTGAAAACGGGTGCCGCGAACTTCGGCGGCGTGAGTAGGTAGTTGCCCGGCTGGTTGCCCGGCACAAAGGGCTGGAGCGTGGCGGCGGAGCCGTCATTGGCGCGGATGGCGAGCAAGTGCGCGGCGACAGCCTGGCCGACCTGGATTCCTTGCTGCTTGCCGGCTCCGTTCGGGATCGTAGCGAGCTCGCCTGCGAGTTGCTGATCGAGCGCTGCCTTCCACTTGGGGTAGAGCGCCACCAGGACGTCATGGCCGGCCGCGGCTGCTGCTGCGTCGGCCCGCGCGCCGCTTGGAGCGGTTACCGAGTAGAGATAGGCAGGGGCGTCCCGGGTGATGGAGACGACGGCGTCGTAGATCGCCGCGTGCAGGATAGCGAAGCTGCGCGTCGGGTGCACGGTGGCCGGCTGAGCGCCGGGCGTTTGGACGATGCGGAGCAGTTCCTTATTCCAGGCGATGACGATGGCGCCAGAGCCATTGGCGCCGTTCGCGGCGGCGTTGCCGCGCGTGCTGGGCGCCAGTGCGGATGAAATGACCAACGCGGCGACCACTGCACCGATCACCACGACAATGCCAATAGAGGATGCCAGGATCAACTTCTTTTTCTTCATATCTGCGTTCTCCTTCTGACTGACTTAAGACTTAGGAATAGGTTCGTCACCGTATTCCTCAAAAACCTCATAAAATAGTTACTCCTTCTGTTCTTGGTCAAGTGTGACCGTTGGGTGCCCAGTGTTTTGATATTTTCGTTGCAAGAGGCGTCCCTGCAAGGGACACATGACATAATCCGAAAACATGCCTGCACTACTCATCGCCACAATACATATAACAGTAGTGGAGGCAGGGAGCCATCGACAGAATCGTGTAATTTTTCCCTCGTATTGTCCTGGCATCGCCTAGACAAAATTACCTAACGTCTCTTGCAAGCCTCGTCCTTGCCTGCGCTCGTGATAAGAACGACCCCCGGTAGTTGTGGAGCTACTGCACGGCTAGGTAATTTTGTCTAGAGTGCTCCAGTGTAATACCGGGCAGGAATTACATGATTCTGTCGATGTATTCCTGCCCGCATTAAGGTATACCTCTTGTTGGAGGGTGGGCACAGGCGTATGCTCGGAACCATTATTGCAAAACAAAGAACAAAAATTTCTTCATTTCGCACTTTCGCTCTGGCTTCCTGGATCTGGCTTCCTGGTGCTTGGGCTGGTTTCTCTGGCGACAAGTGCGTCCATAATGTCTTGAAAATCATTAGAAGTAGCGAGTTTTTCGAAAGAGGTATGGATATATGGCAATAGTCAATGCTGTACTTGAAGAACCGAGTGACGTGGAAGAGGGGGGCGAAACCGGTGCATGGGGGGAACTTCCCACCCGCACACAACATACTCACGCAACCGCAGTTCGGCGGGCTACAGGTTCTGAGGATGCATTTCAGAGCTACTTGCAGGATATTCGTGAACGTGATCTGCGCATGCTTACCCCTGACGAGGAAATAGAGCTAGCGCAACGAGCTGTGGCCGGGAATACACTGGCGCTGCACAAGCTGGTCGAATCAAATTTGCGCCTGGTCATTGCTATTGCGCGTCGCTACACTAGCGCGGGTGTACCGATCATAGACCTGATCCAGGAAGGAAACCTGGGGCTGATGCGAGCTGCCGAGAAATTTGACTACCGGCGAGGCGTGCATTTTGGTACCTATGCCACCTGGTGGATCCGCCAGGCGGTGAGTCGTGCCGCTGCCGATCAGTCCTGCTTGATTCATCTCCCCGAGCATGTGGCGATGCGTTTACGCAAGGTACGACGTATCGCGGCACGACTCTCGCAAGAAAACGGATTGGATCCACTGCCAGAGCAAATAGCTGAAGCTTCCACTATCAACCTGGATGAAGTCAAAAATCTGCTCAGCCTTGTCGAGCAGCCAGTTTCTCTTGATACTCCTGTAGACGATGAAACCCATTATTCGCTGGCCGATTCGCTTGAAGATACAGCGACTTCTGCTCCTGCAGAAACTGCCTCCCAACATCTCCTCGGTGAGGAACTACATCGAGCGCTGGACTTGCTCACTCCACGTGAACGTGCAGTCGTCACGCGGCGCTACGGGGTTGGAGATGGCCAGAGCCGTACCTTGCTCGAAATTGGGAAAGAACTGGGTATCTCACGCGAACGTGTGCGACAGATTGAGGCAGCAGCTCTGAAGAAGATGCGCTGCTTTTATGGAAGTCAATAATCTTGGATACATCAAGGAGGATTCTTCATGTCTGATCTCTTAGCGGCGCGTGCTCAAATGGGAACGTCGCTCGCTTTTCATATCATCTTTGCCTCCCTGGGAGTTGGGCTGCCGCTGCTCCTGTGTATTGCCGAGGGACTCGCCCTCTGGCACAAAGATAGCGGCTGGATGACACTCACCCGCCGCTGGACGAAAGCCTTTGCCCTGCTCTTTGCCATCGGCGCGGTCTCCGGCACGATCCTCTCGTTTGAAATCGGCCTGCTCTGGCCGACCTTTACCAAGTTCTCAGGCGCTATCATCGGCTTGCCGTTTGCCCTGGAGGGTTTCGCCTTCTTCATCGAGGCGATCTTCCTCGGTCTCTACCTGTATGGGTGGGAGCGCCTTTCGCCGCGTGCGCATTGGCTCTGTTCTTTTCCCCTCTGGATCAGTGGAGCTGCTTCGGCGTGGTTTATCGTCAGCGCGAACTCCTGGATGAATACCCCGGTAGGCTTCCAGATTACGCATGGGCAGGTGACAGGCATCAATCCCTTACAGGCTATCTTAAATCCGAGCACTCCGTATGAGACGACGCATATGCTCCTGGCAGCCTACGTGGCAGCTGGCTTCGGAGTTGCTGCCGTCTATGCCGTCCAGATCCTGCGCGGCAGACGCGAGGCGTACTTCCGCAAGGGCCTGCTGCTGGCGATGGCGCTGGGCGCAATTGCGATCCCCTTCCAGATTTTCGATGGTGACCTGAGTGCCCGCTCCCTTGCAACGCTCCAACCTGCCAAGTTAGCAGCGATGGAGGGGGTCTTCCATACCGAGCAAGGTGCCCCCATCAAGATTGGTGGCATCGTTGATGATAAGACGGGGCAGGTGCTGTTTGCTCTTGAAATCCCTGATTTGTTGAGCATCCTGGCCAAAGGCGATCCGCATGCCACCATTACCGGTCTGGATGCCTATGCGCCGCAAGATCGACCTGATCCGTTCTTCGTCCATCCCTCCTTTGATGGCATGGTCGGCAGTGGCTTCTTCTTGCTGTTCATCGGGGGTGTCTTCTGGCTGCTCTACTTCAGGCGCAAACGCGTTGTGCCTGAGAATCGCTTATTGCTCTGGGGGATCGTCCTGTCCGGCCCGCTCTCCTTCCTCGCGATAGAGCTTGGCTGGATGGTCACCGAGCTGGGACGCCAACCCTGGGTCATCTATGGTATCTTGCGCACACAGGATGCGGTGACGACCACTCCAGGACTGGACATCAGCTTTCTGGTCTTCACCGGCATCTACGTGGTGCTGGCGATCACCTTGACCGTGCTGCTACTGCGCCTGGCGCGTTCACCGCTGCCCAAGCAGGAGTGGCCTGTACTCGCGAGTAGCAGTGATGAAGAGGTGGAGACGAAATGACGTTAACCTACACGATACTGATCATCCTGTGGCTTTCGCTGATCGCCTATGCTGTCCTTGGCGGGGCAGACTTTGGTGGCGGCATCTGGGACTTCTTCGCCTTTGGTCCGCAGGCAGAACGGCAACGCCGTTTGATTGGGCAGGCATTAGGGCCGGTATGGGAGGCGAATCACGTCTGGCTGATCTTCCTGATCGTGGGACTCTTCACGGCCTTCCCCTTAGCCTTCTCAGTGCTTTCAACAGCGCTCTTTGTACCTTTCACCCTGGCGGTGATCGGCATCGTGATGCGTGGAGCAGCCTTTATGTTTCGAGGCCAGGCTGATGATGCCACGACCTCGCGTAGGATCTGGGGCCGCGTGTTCAGTACCGCCAGCACCATCACACCTTTCTTCTTCGGTGCCGCCGCTGCGGCAGTGGCCAGCGGCCAGGTTCACGTGGAGGGGGGTCGTGTGCAGACCGATCTACTGGCAGGCTGGACAACACCCTTCGCACTGACTATCGGCGCTTTAGCGCTCTCGCTCTGCGCCGTTCTCGCGGCCGTTAATCTAATAGTAGAGGCTCAGAACAGCAATGATGCTGAACTCGTGGAAGCGTTTCGCCGCCGTGCCATGATCGCGGGCGCAATAACGCTGGCACTGGATGTCGTTGCCTTCATCCTGTCACCGTTCCAGGCTCCGCTTTTGTGGCACGGCGCGCTCGATCACGCTCTTCCCCTCATCAGTGCGACTGCGCTGATCGGACTGGGAGCCGCCGCCTCGTTGTTCCTGAGGCGCTATCGCCTGGCCCGTATTCTGGCCTTTACCGTAACGGCCTTCATTTTTGCTTCCTGGGGCTTGTCGCAATTTCCTTACCTGGTCCCGGTTGCTGTGACAATAAGCAATGCTTCCAGTCCACCTTCCACACTCCTGGCGCTGCTGATTGGCACTCTTATTGGTATGGCTTTGCTCTTGCCCTCGCTCTGGTTCCTTTTCCATGTCTTCAGGGGCAAGCATCCTGCACTGAGCGTTCAGGAGCAAGCGGCAAATCCAGCATCCACACAACACTAAACTTTTTCTGTGCGGTTTGTTTGCTTGTGGCATGCACGCCAGGCACACAGTTTTGAAAAGCACGGGCATAGGTGCATACGTTATGAATCAAACGAGACGTTCACCAGTATACTTAATGGCGCTGACCATTTTTATTGACTTTGCAGGCTTTGGTATCGTCCTCCCCTTACTCCCATTCTGGGCGGAGCGACTGGGGGCAGGGGCTGTCGGAGTCGGCCTGATTCTTACAATATATGCGCTGGCGCAGTTCATCTTTACACCAGTGCTGGGAACCCTTTCTGACCGGTACGGTCGCAGGCCAGTCATCCTCGCTTCGCTGGTGATCGAGGCGCTCTCATTGGCGCTCTCGGCACTGGCCGGTTCGCTTGCAATCTTATTAGTTGCACGATTCATTAGCGGCCTTGGTGCCTCGAATATCGGCTCAGCGCAGGCGGTTGTCGCTGATGTGACGCCTGTTGAGAGGCGAGCACGAGGCATGGGCCTGATCGGCGCAGCTATCGGGTTGGGATTCGTGGTTGGGCCAGCCCTGGGAGGCTTATTAGCACCTCTTGGGCCAGCCGTACCCTTCTGGGTTGCAATGCTCGTTGCGCTTGCCAATGCCCTGCTCGTACTGCGCTTCCTGCCGGAAACACGCCGTAGGGAAACTGCTTGCGCTACAGTTCCTTTCACCAATCGTGGTATGGGAGGAGTACTTGCTGGGTGGAGGTGGGTGCTGCGGAATCCAGCGGTGGCACGATTGGTGGTCATTAACTTGCTCTTCACCGTTGCCTTTACCGCGATGGAGGCAGTCTTCCCACTGTTTACGCAGCATTCCTTCGGCTGGAAAGCCATCCAAAACGGGTACATCTTCACCTATGCAGGTATCGTGATTGTGCTCATGCAGGGTGGTTTGGTCGGGCGACTCGTCAAGCGTTGGGGTGAACGTCGCCTGTTGATCGCTGGCTTAGGAATGCTCGCTGCCGGGCTAGCATTACTCTCTTGGAGTACGAACCTGGCGTTGTTGTTGGTCGCCCTGGGTATAGTAAGTATAGGCGATGGAGCAGTGACACCGGTGGTATCGGCACTCCTCTCATTCGCCAGCCCACCAACGAGGCAAGGCGAAACACTGGGTCTTTCACAAGGGGTCGCTGGGCTGGGACGAATAATAGGTCCACTGGCTGCAGGAAGTATCTTTGCGATTGGAGGCCCAGGCGCACCTTTCATTCTTGGTAGTGTGCTCGTAGTGTTGGCAGTATTGATCGCGTTACCTGTACTTTCAAGCAAGCACGTGGTAGCCCTTATGCATTCCTCGCCTGATGTTCAGATAGTCTCTACTGCGCAAGATGGCTCTTCCTGAAGAAAGGTTCCGTTGATAATATCCGCAAGCTCTATGCCTACATGCAGCGCATCCAGACTGATCCGCGTGTTGCGCGGGTAGACAGTATCGTCAGTGCTGACCCACGGTTCACGCTCGACCAATATGAACTGCTCTATACCCATCCCCAGTTGATCGCCGATCCCTACCTGTCCGCACTTGTCCAGACAACGGTTGCGGGAAATACAGTTGGTAAGACCGGTAAAGTCACATGTAGGCTAGAGAACAGGTTTGTTTCCTGGCTCTTGTTGTTGGATGCGCCTCACTACCTGTAGCCACACCCTCTGCCATTGTTGCCGAATGTAGTAAGTTTTAGCCTCTATACAAACACTACAGAGTACCCTGTCCGCATCTGCGTAGACTGCTAAGAAACCTCTCACGATCACACCGATTTCCTCATGCGGGGTACTACTCCTGATCGCTGCCTCATAAAGAAGATCTGTTAGTTCATCAATCAAGGGATCATTGGTCAATTGGCTTGCTAACTCGTCTATCTTACTCATGATACTGGTTGCTTTCTTCTAATACTCTCTTCTTTGTTCGTAATACTGGAAAAGGAGACGCCTGGTATCCAGTGGTAGCTCGTATGCCTCCAGCTTGCCCAGGATGTCTTCTACTTCCGGGGATAGGCGTAAGTCGTGCAGATGGTCATCGCGCAGCAGGATCTCGAGAAACAGGTTGAGAGCTTTGAGGTAGCTCTCATAGGCTGCATCGGGATTGCCTTGATCCTCATAGATGTCACCTTCTGTTTTGAGCAGCGTTGCAATCAGGAGAGCCTTCTCTACGTTCAAGATACCAAGCAAGGTGAGCATCGCTAACAACGTCTCTTCTGAGATGGCATGAATAAAGCCAGAACCCGCTCCCACCGTCTGCTTACATAACTCGTCTATCAAGGAGAGGGCTCCCTGATAATCGTGGATTTCTTTGTCATAGATGATTTGCGCTAAAGCCCGGCCAACATTTTCAGCAATTCTCAGGATGTAATCTTTCTGTGTCATGTTCTCTTTCCTACATCGCTTAGAGGGAGAGTACCAAAGCAACGTTGGTATTTGTACCGGTTAAAGGGACCCAGTATGCACGGCGCTCGTGTCCTCCAAAATCGCACGCAACTGTTTGGCATCGAGCGTTTCATGCAAGCGCAGTGAACGAGCGATGCCATCCAGTGTCTCACGGTGCGAAGTCAACAGAGCGGTAGCGCGATCATAGGCCCACTTCACGAGGCGATTGACTTCCTCGTCGATGATAACGGCCGTCTGCTCGCTATACTCGCGCGAGCCAGTTGCCAGCGCTGTGCCCGCGAATGGATCCTCGCGCCCACTAAAGGAGATTGTGCCCAGGCGCTCGCTCATGCCCCAACGCGTGACCATCTGGCGCGCAATGGCGGTGACATGCTGCAGATCATTTTCGGCTCCGGTCGTAATGTGTCCAATGGCCACTTGCTCGGCGGCGCGGCCACCCAGGGCTGTGACCAGTTGCGCCTCCAGGTACTCTTTCGAGTAGTTGTAGCGGTCATCCAGTGGCGTATACTGTGTCACGCCAAGGGCCTGGCCACGCGGCACGATCGTTACCTTAGTCACCGGATCAACATCCTCCTGTAGCAGACCCGTCAGCGCGTGACCACCTTCATGGTACGCAACGACATTCAAGTCAGCTTCACTCAACACCAAAGGACGCGCTGCCCCGAGGAGAATCTTGTCCAGGGCATCATCGAAGCAGTTTTGCGTCACTGCAATCTGATTGCGACGTGCTGCCAGCAGAGCAGCTTCGTTGACGAGATTGGCAATGTCCGCGCCAACCATCCCGGGGGTGGCACGCGCAATGGTAATCAAGTCCACGTCTTTCGCCAGTGGGACGCCGAGCGAGTGAATCTTGAGAATGGCCAGGCGACCATTCCAGTCAGGGCGCTCTACCGTCACCTGCCGATCGAAGCGACCTGGGCGCAAGAGAGCCTTGTCCAGCCCATCTGGTCGGTTGGTTGCTGCAATGACCACAACGGCCTGGCGCGTTTCAAAGCCATCCATCTCAACCAGCAACTGGTTCAAGGTCTGCTCACGCTCGTCGTTGCTATTGATGCTGGTCCCGCGCTGGCGACCGACGGCATCGATTTCATCGATGAAAATGATGCTGGGAGATGCTTTCTTGGCCTGGTCGAAGAGGTCACGCACGCGGCTGGCACCAACACCGACCAGCACTTCGACGAATTCCGAGCCGCTCATGGAGAAGAATGGCACTCTCGCCTCACCGGCGACTGCGCGTGCCAGCAAGGTTTTACCGGTTCCCGGAGGGCCGACCAGCAGCACGCCACGCGGAATCCTTCCACCCAGGCGCTGGAACTTTTGCGGCGTCTTCAGAAATTCGACCACCTCGACCAGATCATTTTTGGCCTCATCGACGCCTGCCACGTCAGCAAACGTCGTGCTCGGTCGATCTTCCAACACGACCTTGGCCCGGCTCTTCCCAAAGCTGAAGATGTTCTGCTGGCTCTGTGTTGCCCGGCGACTAATAAAGAAGATGACGCCGAACACTAAAATGAGGGGCAGGAAGTTGAGTAACACGACCAGCAAACCATTATTAGCGGGTAAGGGCTTCGCCTGGAACTGCACGTGATACTTATTCAGCAAGGAGATGAGATTCGGGTCGCCGTTGGGTATCTGTGTCAGGTGATACTGGTTCGTAAGCCCCATAATCCCATTGGAGTCGGTCAAAGAGATAGCGTTCTTGAAGTCCCCGGTAATGTCCTGTCCCTGCAAAATGGCATCCTTGACATTGCCATTCATGACTTGTTGATAGAATGAGCTGTAAGGAAGCTCGACGACTGGTTGACCATTTGTATTTGGACCTTGAAAAAAGAAGGATTGGAAGAGATACCAGGCTACCAATACTACGCCAACGATGATCAGGGTGCGCACTAATAAGGGCCCATTCTTTCGTGGACCACTCCCATTGCTACCGTTGTTCCCATTACCGGGACGCTGCCGTCCGGCCGGGCCTTGCTCGTTGGAGTTGCGTTGGTACATATGTATAAGTTGAGTATCCATGGTTTGATCTGCTTTCTGCGTGATCGTTGATCACCTGGATGAGTATCTTTGCATGATTGATGAAGCCCCTGGTGTCAGAGACAGAATCACCCACCTGACTGCATTGTCAGACAAATAACCAGTAGCATAAGGGCTGGTTTGAGCGATTCTGAGGTCTGATACCAGGAACTGCTATGTAAAGAACGATACTACATATCGTTCGTCATAAATAGATTCGCCGGAGGTTACAGCATTTCACAATCCTCTGCTCTGTGTCCATCTGCTTTTTGCCTCACCGCTGACCACCGGCTGCTTCCTCACGATTTCCAGGAAAGGATACGCGCTCGAACCGAGTAGGTAATTCTGTGTATAGATTTGCCGGAGCAAAGAGAGAGAGAATTACACGATTCTGTCGATGTGCGCCTGCTGACCTGCAAGGTATATTTTTTGTGTGTGGCGGGTAGCTAGAAGTCACCCCCTGGCTAAATCACGATGAACCGCCACACAGAAATTTATAAAGACGAGGAGGATACATTATGAGCAACCATGACGACCAGGCACAACCAGCGAAAGGCAGGGTCCAGGTAGGCCACTCCGCCCCGGACTTCACCCTCCTTGATCAATCAGGCACGTCTGTAAATCTTGGGGATTTCCTCGGCAAGAAGCATATCGTGCTGTACTTCTACCCAAAGGATAACACTTCCATCTGCACTGAAGAGGCATGTGCCTTTCGGGACAGCTATGAGGTCTTCAAGGGCGGTGGAGCGGAAATAATGGGGATTAGCTCAGACCCGGTGGAGTCACATCAGCAGTTCGCTAAAGAGCATCAGCTCCCCTTCAAGCTGTTGAGCGACGTGGGTGGTGTAATCAGAAAGCGCTATGGAGTGCCCACAGCTTTCGGGCTGCCAGGGCGGGTGACGTATATCATCGACAGGCAGGGAATAGTTCGTCGCATGTTCTTCTCGCAATACACCTCTAAGAAACATGTCGACGTAGCGCTCGAGGCGCTGCAATCGATACGTGAGGAACACGTATAGTTGGCTTCAACTGGAAAGAAGTGATCACACTAGACGGGAAAGCGTAATATCTCGATCATGAGGGACATTTCCAAACGAAGGGTAGGAGAGATGGCTGAACCAGGCACTAAAGCAACCAGAGGGGCCATATTGCTCCGCTACAAGAATGCTCCAGGTCCACATGGTCATTTCCTTCTTGGGAGTACGAGAGAGTTACGGCGCGACCTTCTGCGTTTTGGATTGGCCATGACCGAGCAATATGGTGATATTGTTCGGATACGCTTCCTTTTCTGGCACGCTTACCTGGTCAATCACCCGGATGGCGTCAAGCATATCCTGCAAGAAAATCACCAAAACTACAACAAAGGCATCTACGCCTACAAGATGTTTATGCCATTGCTCGGTCAGGGACTCGTCACGAACAGCGGGGAATCCTGGCTGCACCAGCGGCACCTCATGCAGCCCTCCTTCCATCGAAAGCGACTGGCTGCCTTCGGCACGCTGATGTCAGGGGCTACGGTTGCGATGCTCGATCAGTGGCGAGGCTTCGCCCAGTGCAATCAACCACTGGATGTGGGGGCAGAGATGCTGCGCCTTACGCTGTATATCGCCGGCAAGGCCCTCTTCAACATTGATCTCAGCGATGAGACGCATACCGTCGGCCAGGCTGTAACGACGGTGAACAAGCTGCTCTCGGATTACCTCTATACTCCCTTCCCGCCGCTTAACGTGCCCACATCACGCAACCGGCGCTTGCAGGCCGCATGTCGCACCCTTGACCAGGTAGTGCATGGCATTATCACCCAGCGCCGCCAGCAGAACACGGACACGGGTGACCTGCTCTCGATGCTTTTGTTGGCACGTGATGAGGAGACGGGGCAAGGGATGAGTGACCAGCAAGTGCGAGACGAAGTGATAACACTGCTTATTGCAGGCCATGAAACCGTGTCAGCTGCACTTACATGGACATGGTACTTGCTTTCCCACTATCCAGACGTGGAGCACCGCCTGCATACCGAGCTGGATACTGTGCTTGGCGGTCATCTGCCGGCGGTGGATCACCTCGCCAGGCTCTCCTACACCCGCATGGTGCTCGAGGAAGCATTGAGGCTCTATCCGCCAGCCTGGGTCTTCGGGCGGAAAGCCATCGCGGATGACGAAATCGGCGGCTATTTCATTCCTGCGAACAGTATGATTGTGCTGAGCCCCTACATGACACACCACCATCCTGCTTTCTGGGAGAACCCGGAGGTATTCGACCCCGAGCGCTTCACGCCAGAACGTTCTGCCTCTCGCCCGCACTACGCCTACTTCCCATTCGGGGGCGGGCCACGCATGTGCATTGGCAGCAACTTCGCGCTGATGGAGATGCAATTAATCCTGGCCACCCTCGCGCAACGCTACAAATTGCGTCTCGTCCCTGGCCACCCCGTCGAGCCAGAAGCGTTACTTTCGCTGCGCCCGCGGTACGGTTTGCCGATGACGCTCCATCGCGCATAACAATGCTCACCGATGCGTGAGACGTTCATAGAGCTGGAGCGACCATTGCTCGTCACGTGATGTGGTACACATGATACTATCATGGAACGATTCCGATCTCCTTTGGAAGCGGCAGCGCAAAGATTATCTTCCGTGAAATGTGTAACATAGTTTTCCCTTGAATCCTTTTTTGGCAAAAACGTACCAGGGTCAACGCATCGAAAACCTGAAAAGCGTACACTTGGTTACAGTACACTTTTTCAGGTTTCGATGCGCTGATTCCTTTGTGATGAAGTTAGTTAACTTACTAAAAACAGTACTAAAAAAACGATATGTCCCCCTAGAGCGTGCGAATCCACATTTCCAGTCGCTGCAGTTTGCGCTCCAATAGCTCGGGAGAACGAAAACTCGCCGTCAGGACGTAGGTTCCCTGCAGCGACGAGATCAGGTCGATGGCTAAATCCTTGGCCTCTTGCTCGTCCTTGCCGAGCAGGCGAAATTGCATTTCCGTCCAGTCCAGGTAGACCTGAAAGATCTGGGCCGCCACGTTGGCCAACTGATCGTCCTCTTTGTCGAGCTCTTGGCAGAGGCTGCCATGGGGACAGCCATAGCGTGCCAGCATATGCCCATGTTCACGCGCTATCTTTAACAAGGCTAGCAAGCGCTGGCAAGGATGGGCAATGCGGTCCCATTTCCTGAACATTGAGTGTAGTTCCTGCATATGTGCCTGAACGACGGCCTGCACTAAGGCTTCCTTCGCCCGGAAATGATAGTAGACATTGCCTAAGGGCACCTGGGCCTGCTGGGCAATATCCGCCAGGGTTGTGCGCGCCACTCCTTGTTGATAGAACTTTGCTTTGGCCGCCTCGATCAGGCGGTCGCACTTGAGCATGGTCGTCATTGAGGGTCTCCAGCTGTAAGCTAGTCGGCTAACTTATAATGGCCGCGAAGGAGTTTGCTCACTCGTTCCCGAAGCATTCACCTGCTTGCTCTCGCTGTTCACAGGGGAAAGCGTCTGCTCTTCTGAACGGCTAGCAAGTTGGGTGCGCTGAGCCCGTTTCGCCTCATGCCTGGCCGCATCCCTGGCCGCAACCGTGATTGCAGCGGAAGCCAGAACGATGTCCTTCAGCAGGAACTGTCCCGTCAGGTTGAGGATGGGGAAGCCTGTTACTGCTGGCGCAATCACGAAAATGGTCAGCGTCCCGGCAAACAGCACCAGGGCCAACAGAGCGACATAGCGCACCCAAAGACCAGCGATAAGCAGCACGCCAGCAATGACTTCAAGCGCGCCGAGCACATAGACGAACGTGCTGTAGGCCAGGAAAGGAAGCGACAGCGAGAGCAATACAACGATAGAATGGGGATTTTGAAGATGCAGGGATCCAATCCAGAGCAGGACCAGGCCCAGGCTGATCCGCAAGAGCGGCCCCGCGAGCCGCTCGGCGAAACTGAACAACGTCTTCATCAGAAGACCTCCTTTGTTGAGTATCTGAGAGCTCCCTCGTGAGGAGTGAAAAAGCAGCTGATCAGCGGTAAACATGGAGAACAGGTACTGCTAAGCAGTCCTATCAGCGCCAGAGCAAATATTCATCATGAATACCTGCATCTGCTTCATAAGTCGTTTCACATGCTTCACGTTGCTGGCCGTCCACTTCCTAAGGGAACCCCAGTAGTGTTTTGACACTACTAGATTCGGCGGGGGTTACATCCTATCCTTGCTCCTCCACCTATCAGCAGGGGTTCAGATCACTTGTGCAGGCGTTTGTCCTCTCCTTCGCGGATCAGATACAAGGCAGAG
>WNEZ01002291.1_pt1 | contig 30864 bp, 27 predicted proteins | sample 5400521 | NCBI WGS metagenome assembly WNEZ01 (sample SAMN13153339, study PRJNA577476) | soil metagenome | isolation source: 120 cm saprolite under Douglas fir tree site 2 hole 1 replicate 1 | place: USA:California | collected 2015-04-18 | reverse complement strand
CGCCCGGATTCTGCAGGCCGATCGCGTGGCGCATGCGGCCGATCATGACGCTCATCAGCATGAGCGCGAACTCGGGCTTTTTCCGCAGTGCGCTCTGAAACTGCCCGTCGTCGAGTGCGATGACCCGGCACGGTGTTTTCGCCACGGCGGTGGCGCTGCGGGGCATCTCGCTGATCGACGCCATCTCGCCGAAGATCTCGCCTTTGCCGATCTTGCCGATGACCTTGTTCTTCGCGGTCAGAGTGACCTCGCCGTCCAGGAGCAGGTACATCTTGTCGCGCCGGAGCAGTAGCCGGTTTCCTTTTTCGTTCTCGGCGAAAATGGTCGCTCCTTTGGCGACGGGTTCCGGCTTGCCGACGGAACTGAAAAATTCCGTTGCCATGGCCGGGTCGTAGATCGAAGGCTTTGCAGGCGCCTCGACCGAAGGCTTCGCGGGCCCCACGGGCTTCGTGAAATCCAGCTCACTCATTCAATCCACCCTCGCACCGGATGCGCTGACTACCTTCGCCCACTTCTCGATCTCGCCCTTGATGTGGGCCGCGAATTGCTCGCGGCTCCCGCCGATCGGCACCAGGCCGTCGTTCGTCATCCGGATCTTCATGTCCGAGCTTCGCATGATATTCGCAACTTGCGAGTTGAGCAGGTCGAGCACCTCGGACTGCGTTCCGGCCGGCGCGAGCAGGCCGTACCACTGGCTGGATTCGTAGCCCGGAAGGCCGGCTTCGGACACGGTCGGCAGGTCCGCCATCGCCTGCAGCCGCTCCCGGCTCGTCACCGCAATCGCGCGCAGGCGGCCCGCCGCGACGTGTCCGCCCGCATTGATCGCGGGGAGGAACATGACCGGCGCGTCGCCCGCGAGCAGGCCGATCATCGCCGGGCCCGAGCCCCGGTAGGGAATGTGCACCATTTGCACGCCCGCCATCGCGTTGAAGAGCTCTCCCGCCAGATGCGGGGTGCTGCCCGAGCCCGAGCCGGCAAACCCGATTCTCCCGGGCTGCGTTTTTGCGAGCGCGATCAATTCCCGCACCGATTTCACGGGCAGCGACGGGTGCACGACAAGAACATTGGGTCCGAGCGCCATCAGGCTGACCGGCTCGAAGTCGCGCACCGGATCGTAGGGCACGCTCCTGTAGAGACTGGGATTGGTGACGAATCCCGCTCCCGTAAACAACAGCGTACCGCCGTCGTTCGGCGATTTCGCCGCGGCCTCTGTGCCGATGTTGCCGTTCGCGCCGCCGCGGTTTTCGATCAGGAAGGGCGTGCCGAAGCTCTCGCCTAGCCGCTGCGCCAGGATGCGGCCCGCGGCGTCCACGCCGCCCCCCGCCGGGAAAGGCACGATCACGCGCACCGGGCGGCTCGGGTAGGTCTGCGCGAAAGCGGACAACGCGCTCAGGAGGAGCGCTAGGGCGACGAGGGACATGCGCAAGCGCGCGGAATTCATCGGTTGGCGTCCAGCGTAAAGAAAAACGTCGCGCCACCGTCGACGCGGCCCTGTGCCCACACGCGCCCGCCGTGGCGGCCGACGATGCGACGGACCGTCGCAAGCCCGATGCCGGTACCGGCGAACTCCGAGTCGTGGTGCAGCCGCTGGAACGGGTGGAAGAGTTTCTCGACATAGGCCATGTCGAAACCTGCGCCGTTGTCCCGGACGAAGTACGCGGGAATGCCTTCGCGCTGCTCGGCGCCGAACTCTATTCGCGGGTCCGTGGTTTTAGAGGTGAATTTCCACGCGTTCCCGAGCAGATTGTCCAGCACCACGCGTATCAGGCGCCGGTCGGCCTGGCCCACCAGGCGATCCTGGATTTCGCAGCGCACCTTCCTTCCAGGCTCGCTCGCGCGCAGCTCGGCGAGGGCGGCGCGAGCGACGTCCGAGATGCTCACCGGCTCGCGGCGCAGTTCGGCGCGGCTCACCTGGGAAAGCAGCAGCAAATCGTCGATCAGCTCGCCCATGCGTTGCACCGAGGCACGGATCCGGCCGAGGTACCTCTGCCCGTTGTCGTCCAGCTTGTCGCGGTACTCGCTCGACAGCAGCTCGCTGAACCCGTCGATGCCGCGCAGCGGCCCGCGCAGATCGTGTGATACGGAATACGAAAAAGATTCGAGCTCCTTGTTGGCGGTCTCGAGCTCCCGCGTGCGCTCGCGCACCCGAATCTCGAGCTCTTGCGCTTGGCGACGGACACGCTCGTGAAGCCGGGCCTGCATGATGGCGATGGCGAGCTGCGTCGCGACCTCCATGGCGATCGCGACCTGTTCGCGGGGAAAGGGCCCCGGCGGCCCGCCGAAACTGATCGCTCCGATGAGCTCGCCCCCGGCGATCATGGGTACCGCCATGTAGAGCTCGACGCCGGAGGCGAGCAGCGCATCCACCTCGGGGCCCGGGGGCAGCTTGCGGGTGTCGATGATCTGCGGATCGCCTCTCTTGAGGGCCTCCACGTCGCCCATCAGGCGCAACGAATAGCGCACGCCCGGGCCGACATGAGTGCGGTGGCGGCCGGCGGCCGCGAGCCACTCCACTTCGCCCTTCGCCAGGTCGAATATGTTGACGATCGCGCGCGGGACCCCGAGCAGCTCCCGCAAGCGCTGGACTACCGCCCCTGCGATCTTCTCAGGCGATTCCGCGGCGACCACGGCCTGGTCGATCGCATGCAGGATTCGCAGGCGCTCGCGGTGCGTGACGAGCACCGCCTCCGCCTGATCGAGCTCGCTGGAGGTCTTCAGCCGGGCGCTGCGCCCGGCGCTCGCGATCGCGAACAAGGCGCCGCTCACCGCGAAGCCGATCAGCAGGACGACTGCGAGGTGCCAACCCGGCTCGCGAGCGAGAAACCCCACGTAGGCGGTAACGAAGAGCGTCAACGCCAGCACCAGGGCGAGGACGATGTACGGTGTCCCCCGGCCGATGAGCCAGGCAGCAAAGACTTTCAAAGCCGTGGCCTCTCCCACGAATGACCGGGAAGTTTAACCCGCGCGCCTGCCGGCGGCCCGAATCGCCCTCCAAACGTTCTGCGGCGTGGCGGGCATGGTGATGTCGCGGACTCCATGGTCGCGCAGCGCATCGACGATGGCGTTGACGACCGCGGCGGGCGCGGGCGTGGTTGCGCCTTCGCCTGCGGCCTTGATGCCGAGCGGGTTCGTCGGCGAGAGCACTTCTACGATCTCGGCGTCGAACGAGGGCAGGGTGTCGGATCGGGGAATGGCGTAGTCCATGAGCGACCCGGTATGCGGCTGTCCCGTTTCCGGGTCGACGTGATAAAACTCCGAGAGCGCCTGGCCGATCCCCTGAGCGGCGCCCCCATGAGTCTGGCCGTGGACGATCATGGGATTGATGCAGCGGCCGACGTCGTCGACCGCCGTGAATCGCGTGATATCGACCGCGCCGGTTTCGGGGTCGATCTCGCACTCGCAGATCGCGCATCCGTTCGGAAAAACCGGGTCGTGCATCTCATTGTCGGCGGCGACGGCGAGTCCCCCCGATAACTCCTTGGGCAGGAGGGCCTCTGCGGAGTCTCGCGCCAATTCCAGGATGCCGTACGTCCTGAGCGCATGCGGCGACGAGAAGCGCCCGTCGGAGAACCGGATCTCCGCCGCGCTGGCCTCCAGCATGTACGCCGCGATTTTCTTGCCCTTTTCGATCAGCTCCTTCGCGGCCATGGAGAACACCGTCGCGGCGTGGCGCATCGAGCGCCCGGAGTGCGAGCCGCCGCCGACGCTCACCACGTCGGTGTCGCCCACGAGGATATCGATCGCTTCCACGGGCACGGACAGAAGCGAAGACACGACCTGCGCGAAACTCGTCTCGTGGCCTTGGCCGGAGGGCTGCGTGCCGATCACGACCCTGACCCGCCCGGCCGAAGTGACGGTGATCTCGGCGCGCTCCTTGGGCGAGCCGATCGAGGACTCGACATAGTTCGAAAGACCGAGGCCGAGGAGCTTGCCGCGCCGGGCCGCCGCCTCGCGGCGCGCTTCGAAGCCGCTCCAGTCCGCGATCCGCATCGCAAGATCCATGTTGGCTTCGTAGGTGCCGCTGTCGTAGACCATGCCCACGGCGTTGCGGTAAGGCATCGACTCGGAGCGGACCAGGTTCTTTCTTCGCAGCTCGATGCGATCGAATCCCAGCTCCTTCGCGGCCGTGTCGATCAGCCGCTCGATCGCGAAATTGACCTCGGGCCGGCCCGAGCTGCGGTAGGGATTCGTCGGCGCGGTGGTGGTGAAAACGGCACAACTTCGCAGCGTCGCGGCGGGGATATCGTAGCAGCCGGTGATAAGGCCGGATCCTTTCGACAGCGGCGAGAGCGAAACGCAGCGCGCGCCGACGTTGGAGAGATTGGAGGCGCGCATCGCGAGAAACTTGCCGTCGGAGCGAAGCGCGAGCTCGACCTCGGTGACGAGGTCGCGCCCCTGGTAGTCGGAGAGGAAGGCCTCCGATCGCGAGGCGGTGAACTTCACCGGGCGGCCGAGCTTGCGCGAAGCCCAGAGCGCGAGGCCGTACTCCACGTAGACGCGGTTCTTCGATCCGAAATTGCCGCCCACGTCGCGAGTGATGACGCGCACTTTCCCCGGGTCGACCCCGAGGACGGACGCGAGGTCCTTCTTGTAGCGCACGGCGCCGCCGCCGCCCGCGTAGAGCGTGTAGCGGCCGCCGCCCGCGTCGTAGTGGCCGAGTGCGGCCCGCGGCTCGATTGCGACGGCCGTGCATCGCCCGATGAGAAACTTCATCTTGACGACGCGATCCGCTTTCGCAAACGCCCGATCGGTCGCCTCGCGATCGCCGAAAACCGTGTCCACAAGCAAGTTACCCGGCGCTTCGTCCCATACCGAGGGCGCTCCTCCTTCGAGCGCGTCCTCCGAGTGCGTCACCCAGGGAAGCTGCTCGTATTCGACCTCGAGGCTTTCAGCCGCGTCGGTTGCTTGCTCCCTCGTCTCTGCGACCACCATCGCGACCGCTTCGCCCACGTGGCGCACTTTGTCCGCAGGCAGCAGCAGATGAGGGCCCTCGAAGATTGCTCCGCCTCCAGGGCCGGTGAGCTTCATGTCGTCCCGGGTCGAGGGGAGGGGATTGTGCGGAATAGGCCCCAGGCGGTCGGCGGCGCAGTCGGCGCCGCTGAATACGCCGAGAACGCCCGACATCGCGCGCGAGCGCGTCGGGTCGACTCCGAGGATGCGCGCGTGCGGGTGAGGCGAGCGCACCATGGCGGCGTACGCCTGCCCTTGCAGGTTGAAGTCGTCGCTGAATCGCCCGGCGCCGGTGAGCAGGCGCACGTCTTCCTTGCGCGGCAACGCTTGCCCGATCGCGCCGGCCGCGACGCGTTGGGGCCTGCTCAGGTCGTTCACCGCGGATCTCCCATCCCTAGGCGCCGAGGTGCTTGCGGAAAAAATCGACCGACAGGGCGAGCGCCTCGTCCGCCTCCGGTTTACTGTACGTCTTGCCGCCGTGGCGCGCAAAAGCATGGTCCGCGCCCGGGTACTTATGGATCCTCACCAGAGGATTCGGCGAAAGCCTGCGCTCGAGCAGCTCGTTCACCTCCGCTTGGACCCACCGATCTTTCAGGGCCATATGCAGCATGAAGGGCCGGTGCAGGTTCTTCGCCTCGCGGATGTTGTGCTCTATATACGTGCCGTAATAGGCCACGGCGCAGTCGATGTCGCTGCGGCAGCACAGGAGGTAGCAGAGCTTGCCGCCCAGGCAATAGCCGACCGAGCCGACCTTGCCGTTGCATTCCTTCATGCTGCAGAGGAATTTCGCCGTGTCCTCCATGTCGCGCACGCCGAGGTCGTAGTCGAAGTCGTAATAGAGATCGAAGGCCTTCTTCACGTCCGCCGGATTCCTGTCGTAGAGCTCGACTCCCGGCTCCTGCCGCCAGAAGAGATCGGGCACCAGGCACACGAACCCCGCCTCGGCGAATTCCCGCGCATGGCGGCGCATGGTGTCGTTCACACCCCAGATTTCCATGATGGCGATGATCGCGCCCGCCGGCGTTGTGTCCGGGAACGCAACGTGCGCGCCCATTTCGCCGTCCCTCATGCGGACGCGGATATCGCGGGTGCGCATCAGTTCAGCTTCAGGAGCGAGCGTGCATTGCCGGCGAAGATACGGTCCTTCTCCGCCTTCGGGATCGCGAGGCTGTTCACCGCGTTGATGGTCTCGCGCATGAGCATGCGGCCCTGCTCGGCGTCGAAGGGCGCATCGGTGGCGAACACGCAATGGCCGGTGGTGAAGAAATCGTGCCCGCAACGCGTGGCCGAGGCCGAGCCGTTGAGCGAGGTATCGGCGTAGAGCATCTTGTAGTACTCCACCGGCCGCTTCTTCAGTCCCGCTTTTTGGGCCACCGGGTTCTCGGTGGTCTTGCCGTGGAAGATCTGGTCGAACCCTAAGTCGATCTTGCCCGCGTAGAACGGCACCATTCCGCCCATGTGATGCGTGATGATCTTCAAGTCCGGAAGCTCGTCGTAGATCCCCGAGAAAATGAGCCGCGTCACGCAGGCGGTCGTTTCGTACGGCCAGCCGAAGGTGAACCAGATCTCGTTCTCGGAGGTTTTTTCGGAGGCGTAGTCGGCGAACTGCGGACCGCGGATCGGGTGGATCCACACCGGCAGGTCATGACGCACCAGGTTCTGGAAGATTGGGCGGAATTCCGCGGCGCTCAGGGGTTTGCCCAGGACATTGGTGAAAATCTGGATTCCTTTCGCGCCGAGCTCGTTGACCGCGCGGTCGGCCTCGCGCACGCAGGCATCCACATTGTTCATCGGCATCGACGCGATGAACGTCGGGAAACGCTCGGGGTGGTCGTGGCACAGCTTCGCGAGGCCGTCGTTCGCGATGCGTGCGAGCTCAGGCGTCTTGTCGGGCGGTCCGAGCAGCTCGATCGGCGGATTGGCGAGCGAGAGCACCTGCTGCATCCCGGGAAACTCGTCCAGCATACGCAGTCGCGCATCGACGTCCCACAGAGTCGGCAGCTCGGGGAAGGCGGACAGAGCGATATGGCCGGGCACGAGACTCGCCAGGCGGTCGTAGATCGCCTTGGGCATAAAATGGTTGAACACGTCGATGATCAAGATGAATCCCTTCAGTCGATGGTAATCCTGAACTCCCGGATCACCTGCGTCCACTTCGCGATGTCTGCTTTCAGGAACGCGGAGAATTGCTCCGGAGTGCTCCCCGCAAGCTCGATCCCCTGGCTGCGCGTGCGGTCCTTGAGCTCGGGCAGGTTCAGGATCCGCACCGTTTCCGCGTTGAGCTTAGCGATGACCTGCTTCGGCGTGCCGGCGGGGGCGACGAGACCGTACCAGGTGTCGATGTCGATGGGATAGCCGAGCTCGGCGAGGGTGGGAATGTCCGGGGCGAGCGGCGAGCGCTTGGAGCTCGCCACGGCGAGCCCGGTCAGCTTGCCCGCCTGCACGTGCGGGAGCGGCAGCAGAATCACGTTGAAGGCGATCGAGACCTCGCCCGCGAGCAACGCGGCGGCCGTGGGCGCCGCGCCCTTGTAGGGAACATGCACCAAATCGATTCCCGCCATCCGCTTCAGCTGCTCGGCAGCCAGATGCTGTGGACTGCCGTTGCCGTTGGATGCGTAGCTGAGTTTCCCCGGGTTGGCCTTGGCGTACTGGATCAGCTCCGCGACCGCCTTCACCGGAACCTTGGGGTGCGCAGCGAGGAGGTTGGGCTGCGTGGCGACGCGCGAGATTGTCTCGAAGTCCTTCACCGGATCGTAGGGCAGCTTAGGATACAGCCCAACGTTCAGCGCGAGAGGGCTGTTTCCGCCCATGAGCACGATGTAGCCGTCGGGCGCGCTCTTCGCCACGGCGTCGGTACCGATATTGCCGTTCGCGCCGGCCTTGTTCTCGACGATGACCGGCTGGCCGAAGGTCTTGGACATTTCAACGCCGATCAGCCGCGACAGGAAATCGTAGCCGCCGCCCGCGGGGAAAGGCGCGATGATGTGGATCGGCCGGTTGGGATAGGCTTGCGCAAACGCTCCTGCCCCGGGTCCGGACAAGAACGCGGCGGACAGCGTCGCGAGGAGAAGCATGCGGAAACGTCGGCGCTTGTCGTTCAAGGTATCTCCGTTCGGGCTCACTCGACGGATCGGGGCTTGCATGCAAACTATGACGCAATTTCGCGCTGCTGTCAGCGTCCGCCTCGGCGTGGCGCTCTGCGCGGTCCTGTTCGGGCCGTGCGCGCACGCGCAGGACTATCCTTCCAGGCCCGTGCGGATCATCGTGCCGTTCGCTCCGGGCGGGCCGAACGACATCATCGTGCGCCTGATCGCCCAGAAGCTCACCGAGACCTGGGGGCAGCCGGTCGTCGTCGAGAACCGTTCCGGCGCGGGCGGCAACATCGGCACCGACTTCGTTGCCAAGGCGGCGTCCGACGGCTATACGCTGCTTTCGGTCGGACCGGGGAGCCTTATCATCAATCCCCTGATCGGCACGGTCCCGTACGACACCGCGCGGGATTTTGCGCCGGTGACGCTGATGGCGAGGGCCCCCAACGCGCTCGTCGCTCATCCATCGCTTCCTGCAAGTTCGGTGAAGGAGTTGATCGCGCTCGCGCGCTCGCAGCCGGGCAGAATCAACTACGGTTCCGGCGGCAATGGCAGCACCCCGCATCTGGCGGGGGCGCTGTTCGCGGCCATGGCGGGCATAGCGCTCACGCACGTGCCTTACAAGGGCACCGCGCCCGCGATGGCGGACCTGATCGGCGGGCAGGTGCAGATCGCCTTCCTCGGCATCCCGACGGTGCTGCCGCACGTGAAGTCCGGCAAGCTGCGTGTTCTCGCCGTGACGGGCAAGGGCCGCTCGCCTGAGCTTCCTGGGGTGTCCACGGTGGACGAAGCCGGCGTTCCCGGATACGAGCTGAGTCCGTGGTACGGCCTGGTCGCTCCGGCAGGTACGTCGCGCAGGATCGTCGCACGGCTCGCAGCCGAGGTGACGAAGATCGTGAGGGCGGCCGAGATCAGGGACAAACTCGCCGCGCAAGGCGCCGAAGTTGCGGGCGGCTCGCCCGAGGAGTTCGCGGCGGTGATCCAGGCGGACAGCTTGACTTGGTCCCGCGTCGTCAAGGACACTGGGATGCGTGGCGAATGAGCCTGCCCATCAGGGGAATAGAAACCGGTCTCGCGTGTTGACCGTGACGCAGGACTCTACGAACATACTTTTCAGGGGGACATCGTCGATGGATCAAATTCGCATTGCGCTGCTTTTCACGGCACTGGCTCTGGCGAGCGCCGCCGCCGACGCGCAGACCCCTGGACGGGTCCGCGGCACCATCACGGCCATCGACGGGAACCTGCTGTCGGTCAAATCGCGCGAGGGCCAGGATCTCAAGATCGAGCTCGCGCCGAACGCTACCTTTGCGTACATGAAGGCGCTGAAGCTCTCCGACATCGCCCCGGGAACACCGCTCGGCACCAGCGCGGTGAAGGGTCCCGACGGCAAGATCGTCGCGCGCGAGCTGCACCTGTTCTCCAAGGACCGCCCGATTCCCAACGAAGGTCACCGTCCCTGGGACCTGGAGCCCGGCTCGACCATGACCAACGCCATGGTCACGGCGATGGTGCAGTCGAACAACGGCCACGAGCTCACGCTCAAGTACAAGGACGGCGCACAGCAGGTCATCGTCCCGAGCAACATTCCCATCGTGATGGCCGTGGATGGGGACCGCTCGCTCCTCGTGGCCGGTCAGTACGCGGTCATCGCCGTGACTACGGACGCCGGCGGCAAGATCACCGCGACGCGCGTGCAGATCACCAAAGACGGAGTCAAGCCTCCGCAGTAGCGTGGGGGGTTTTGTTTTCGCCCGACTTCCCCTTTCCCGCGGCTCGGGCCCCCGCCGCGGGCTAGTCCCAAGCTCGCCCAGGCAGCTCGGTCTCCTCGCCTCGGCGGCGCGCCGCGTCAGTTCCTGCCGAAATCCGGCTCCTGCGCTGCAGCATGCGGCATTCGCTTGCGGTGAAATTCGCACTGTTTCATAATTGATATCAGAGGCTTATTCGAAAGCGCCGTGCCTGGCACGGCGCTTGCGCGCAATCGTTGCGATTTGTGCTGATTTCTTGTTCGGCTCTGATACGAGAAGAGTGGGTTCATATGCGAACAGCCAGTAGGCAGGGCGGGTACACGATCATTGAGTTGATGATCGTGGTGATGGTCATCGGGGTGCTCGCATCCATTGTTCTCCCGGCCATTCGCAGCTATACGGCCCGCGCAAAGATGTCGGAGGCCTTGCTCGCGTTCGCCCCCTGCCGCAATGCGATCACGGAAGTCTACCTTTCCGGAGGCGATCCGCCCACGCCAGGCAATTGGGGCTGCGAGATCACCAGCAACGCGTCCACATACGTGGATTCGGTATCGACCTCTGACCCCGGACCGGTGATCAAGGTATCCCTTCGGGGATTCAGCGATCTGCGGATCGACACCATGGACCTCACCATGATGCCGCTCGACAATACCGGCAGTCCGCCGAGCGGAGCCGGGAGCGTGGTGAGGAGCTGGCGCTGCGGCTCGGCTGCCGACGGGACGCAGGTGCCGGTGCAGTTCCTGCCCGCCTCGTGCAGAGGTTGACGCGCCGAGCGGGGCGGGGCCATCATCTCGCCTGCATCAAGTCCGAGTAGGTTTCTCGCCCCTCAAGATCCGGCCCGAAGCCGGGGCTGAGCGCGGCCTGTCTAGGGTTGGATGCGCGTCGAAGGAATCGCCGCCGGCCTTCCCTTCCCCCCAAACCATCTGGAGAAGAAATATGTCTTTAGCGCGTTACGCGAGCCGATGCCTGTCAATCCTGATTTTCTCCGCGATCGCGGTCTGCGTCTTTGCCCAGGTGCCCAGCGCCGAATTCACGCCGGAAGTCGGCCAGTCGGGCAAGGACGTCGTGTGGGTACCCTCGCCGCAGGAGCTGGTCGACAAGATGCTGGACATGGCGAAAGTCACGCCCAACGACTACGTGATCGATCTCGGCTCCGGCGACGGCCGCACGGTGATTACGGCCGCGAAGCGGGGGGCGCGCGCGCTCGGCGTTGAATTCAATCCGGACATGGTGGCGTTGTCCAGGCGCAACGCCGCCAAGGCCGGGTTGAGCGACAAGGCGAGCTTTGTTGAAGCCGACATATTCCGCACCGACCTGTCTCCCGCCACCGTGATCACCCTGTTCCTGTTGACGGACCTGAACCTCAAACTCCGCCCGACGATCCTGACCCTGAAGCCCGGAACCCGCATCGTCTCCAATACCTTCAGGATGGGGGACTGGGAGCCGGACCAGACGGTCGAGCTCGGCTGCGATACGTATTGCACCGCCTATCTGTGGATCGTGCCCGCCCGCGTCGAGGGACGCTGGAAAACGGCGCAGGGCGAGCTGGCGCTCAAGCAGGAATACCAGAAGGTCTCAGGAACGCTCAAATCCGGAAACGTCTCCGCGCCGATTTCCAGGGGCAGTTTGCGCGGCGATCAGATCAGTTTCATGGCTGCGGGCGCCGAATATCGCGGCCGCGTTAGCGGAGGCACAATCGAGGGGACCGTCAAATCAGCCGGCAAATCGACGAGCTGGAAAGCCACGCACTAAGCGCGGACCGGGATCCCGCGCGCTCGAGACTGGGCGCTGCCCAGCACTTCTAGTCGATCTTCACGCCGACCGCCTTCACGACCTCGCCGTACTTGGCGTAGTCCGCGCGGATGAGCGCGGCGAATTCCTCGGGTGTGGAAATGAAAGGTTCGAGCCCACCGACGCTGCGCACCTTGTCGCGCACGTCGGTGCTTGAGAGCAGCCGGTTGATTTCGCCGTGCAGCTTCGAGAGCACGGGCGCCGGTACTCCCGCGGCCGTGAAGATTCCGATCCACGCGGTAACCTCGAAGCCCGGAAAGATCTCGCTCAAAGTGGGAAGTTCCGGAAACGTCGCGGAGCGATTTTTACCGGCGACGGCGAGCCCGCGCAGCTTTCCAGCCTTGATGAGTCCCGTCACGGAATTCCCGCCGAACATGACCGGTACCTCTCCCGCGAGCAGGGCGATGGTTGCGGGGCCGCCGCCCTTGTACGGCACGTGAACGAGCTCGATGCCGGCGCGCGCTTTGAGCATTTCCATGGTGAGATGATGCTGGCTTCCGTTTCCGATCGAGGCATAGGCGAGCGGCGGCTTGGCACGTCGAGCGTAATCGAGAAATTCCCGCAGGTTTTTCGCAGGCAGCGCCGGGTTGGCCGTAAGCACCATCTGAGTCGTAACGAGCGTGGCGACGGGCGCGAGATCCTTCAGCGTGTCGACCGACAGGTTCGCGTACAGGTGCGGGCTGATGACGATCTGGCTGTCCTGCCCGAGAAGCAGCGTGTACCCGTCGCGCGCAGCCCTTGCGGCGAGCTCGCTCGAGAGGTTGCCGTTGGAGCCCGGGCGGTTCTCGACGATCACCGGCTGCCCGAGCACCTCCCCGAGCCGGGGGGCGATCACGCGGGCAATCGTATCGGTGGCCCCGCCGGGAGGATTGGGCACCAGCAGGCGAATCGGCCGGCTCGGGTATTGCGCAAAGGCGGCCGTTGCGAACAGCGTGACAAGCAAGGCCGCCACGGTGCGGGTCCGCGCCCGGTTCAGCACAGATTTCATCGTCTCGCCTCTTCCGGATCGAACCGGCCCGACGCACGGATCGGAAAATGACAAAAATGTAATGGGTAGGCGTGCGTTCGGAATGGGATTTTATAGTGGATGCGTGCCCGGGTGAATTTCTTTCGGATTCGCCGGGCGTGAGCGCATCTGCGCCCGTGCGCGTTTTTCGCCGGGATATGACACAATCGTGGCCATAATTCGAGTCGCCGAGGTGCAGACAGGGAGAGCGTGTGTCGGAACCTGCCGTTCAGATGGACCTGAGTCTTCAGGTCGGCAAGTACGACGTTCAAAGGGCGCTCGGCAAGGGCGCGACCGGAATGGTGTACCTCGCCAAGGATACCTTCACCGGGGGTGAGGTCGCGCTCAAGACGATCGAGCCCGAAGTATTCCGGGATCCTGAATTCGGCACGGTGTACCGCTCGCAGTTCCAGAACGAGGCTTCGCTCGCCGGGAAGCTGCGGCATCCGCATATCGTGGCGATCCTCGACGCGGTAGTGCAGCAAGACTCCGGCTATATCGCGATGGAATACGTCAAGGGGGGCGACCTTTCCAGGCATGTCGCCGCGGGCAAGCTTCTCCCGGTCGCCGATGTCTTGCAGATCGCGTTCAAGTGCTGCGGGGCGCTCGAATACGCCGCCAAGGAAGGCATCGTCCACAGCGACATCAAGCCGTCGAACCTCATGCTGGCGGAAGGCACCGAGGTGAAGATCTCGGATTTCGGCGCGGCTTACCTGCGCAAGAGTCAGGTCGTTCAGACCGCGGCCATGGGTTCCCCCTATTACATGTCGCCCGAGCAGATCGCGGGCAAGGAACTCGACTTCCACAGCGACATGTATTCGCTGGGCGTGTCGCTCTATGAGCTCCTCACCGGCAAGAAGCCGTTCACTGCCGAGACCATCGAGGCGCTGGTGCAGAAAATCCAGAACCAGGATCCGATCCCGCCGAGCAGCGCGCGGCCGGGGTTGCCGAAGTCCGTGGACTCCGTGGTCCTACGGTCGATGGCAAAGAAGCCCGAGCGCCGCTACCCGAGCTGGGCCGAGTTCGCCCTGGAACTCTCCAAAGTCGTCCAGCAGACTCTTCCGCCCGGCGTCATTCCAGACAGCGAGAAATACGTCGCGCTGAGAAAAGTGGAGATGCTCGCGGCCCTCTCCGATACGGAATTCTGGGAGCTTGCGCGAGCCGGCGATTGGACACGAGTGGCGCCCAATCTGACGATCGTGAGCGAGAACGAAAAAGGGAAGAGCTTCTATTTCATCGGCATGGGGCAGGCCAAGGTGACCCGCCAGGGGCGTCTGCTCAACATGATCAACGAGGGCGAGTGCTTCGGCGAGATGGCCTACATCCGAGGCGGTGAGGTGCCGCGCAACGCGACGGTGAATTCCGTGACGGAGCTTCTGCTCGCCAAGTTCAGACCCAACGCATTCAGCAAGATGAGCCTCGGTGCGCAGCTCTATCTCACCCGCGCGCTGGCGCGCAACCTCGCAGACCGGCTGGAGCTCGCCAATACCCGGATCGCGCGGTGATTTCCGCGCGCGTGTCACTCAGCGACGGCATGAAAATCGACTGGGACGTGCCGATCGTGATGGACGACGGCCTGGTGCTTCGCGCCGACGTCTTCCGCGCCGCAGCGGAAGGCCGCCATCCCGTGATCCTTTCATACGGCCCCTACGGCAAGGGGCTCGCGTTCCAGGAAGGGTACAAGACCGCCTGGGAAATCATGGCGCGCGACTATCCGGACGCGGTCGCGGGCAGCACCAACCGGTACGCCAACTGGGAGGTGGTCGATCCGGAAAAGTGGGTGCCGGACGGCTACGTTTGCGTGCGCGTCGATTCGCGCGGCGCCGGACGCTCGCCAGGCTACCTGTGCCACAACAATGCGCGCGAGACGCGCGACATCCACCTGTGCATCGAGTGGGCGGCGGCGCAAGCCTGGTCGAGCGGAAAAATCGGCATGAACGGCATTTCCTACTACGCGAGCAACCAGTGGCGCGCGGCCGCGTCGCAGCCGCCGCACCTCGCGGCGATCTGCGTGTGGGAGGGCTGGAACGACGCCTATCGCGAGAGCGCACGCCATGGCGGCATCATCTGCAGCTTCCGCAAGAACTGGCAGGACATGCAGGTGAAGACGGTGCAGCACGGCCAGGGCGAGCGCGGCGCGAAAAGCCGGGTCACCGGCGAGCTCGTTTGCGGCCCCGAGACGCTTTCTCCCGAGGAGCTCGAAAAGAACCGCGAGGACATGTGGCAGGCGTTCCTGACGCGCGAGCTCTGGGGACCGTACTACGCCGAGCGCAGCCCCGATCTTTCGAAGGTGACCGTGCCGCTGTTCTCGTCAGCGAACTGGGGCGGGCAGGGACTGCACACGCGCGGCAACTTCGAGGGTTTTGCGGGCGCGGCGTCCCGGCAGAAGTGGCTGGAAGTGCACGGCGGCTCGCATTGGGCGCCGTTCTACACCGACTACGGTGTCAAGCTGCAGAAACGCTTTTTCGATTATTTCCTGAAAGGCATGGCCAACGGCTGGGACAGGCAGCCGCGCGTGCAGCTGCAGATCAGGCATCCCGGAGAAAAATTCGTCCTGCGCCACGAGAACGAATGGCCGCTCGCGCGCACGAAATGGACTCGCTTCCATATCGATCCGAAGGAAATGAAGCTGTCTGCTGCCCCGTTTGCCGGCGAACGGTCCATCACCTACGACGCGATGGGCGAAGGGCTGACCTTCTCCACGCCGCCGCTCGAGCGCGAAACCGAGATCACCGGGCCTTCGGCGCTGAGACTCTTCATTTCCTCCTCGACGACCGATGCCGACCTCTTCGCGGTGCTGCGTGTGTTCGACCCGAAGGGAAAGGAAATCCTGTTCCAGGGTGCGCTCGATCCGAAAACGCCAGTGGGTCAGGGCTGGCTGCGCGCATCGCAAGGAAAGCTCGATCCGAAGCGCTCGCTGCCTTACCGCCCCTTCCACGCGCACGACGAGAAGCAGCCGCTTGCGCCGGGCGAAGTGGTCGAGCTCGATATCGAGATCTGGCCGACCTGCATCGTCGTGCCGGCGGGTTACCGCATCGCGCTGACGATCCGCGGAAAAGACTATGAGCACGGCGGTGAAGCGGCGTCCCTCTCCAATATGAAAAACCCGATGCGCGGCTGCGGGCCCTTCATCCACGACGACCCCACCGACCGGCCGTTTGCGATCTTCGGCGGAAAGGTCACGCTGCACTTCGGCCCGGGAAGGCAGCCGAGCCTGGTGCTCCCCGTGATTCCTCCGACGTAATTCGCGTGCGCGCCGAGCTCGTCTCCATCCCCACCGACACGATTCCGCTCGACGGCCTGTACTACGAGCCCGAGGGCAGGGCGGCTGGCGCGGCGCTGCTGTTTCACGGCAACACCATGAATTTCTACGTCGGTGTGTTGCGCTTCCTGCCCCCGGTGCTGGTGAAGCTCGGCTTGGCCTGCCTCGCGTTCAATCGCCGCGGGCACGACATCCTAAGCACGCGAAACAGCCGCGTTCCCGAGGGCGGCGCGTTTCAGCTCGCGCGCGAGGGCATCGAGGACAACCGGCTGGCCGCGCGGTGGATGGCCGAGCGCGGATTTCCGCACCCGGTCATCATCGGCCACAGCAACGGCGGCATGCTCGCGGTGCGCCACGTCGCCGATCATCCGCAGACGCCGGCGCTGGTGCTGCTCTCTGGGCGGCAAGAACATCATGGAGCGCACCAGCAAGGCCGGCCTCATGGCGCAGGACCGCGTCGAGGAAATCACCGCGCGTGCAAGGGAGCTCGTCGCGTCGGGCCGCGGCCGCGAGCTGATGCTGATGCCCGGCTGGTGGTACGCGATCAGCGCCGAGAGCTATCTCGACCGTCTGACGGAAACTCCCGACGGGCTCGCGCTCGCCCCGACGATCAAATGCCCGACGCTCTACGTCCGCGGCGACAAGGAATCGCGCGAGAACTACCCCGCCGAAGACTTCAAGGCCCGCGCCGGAGGCCCGTGCACCGTTGAGATCGTCCCGAACTGCGATCACTTCTACAACGGGCGCGAGGAAGCGATGCAGGCGATCGTCTCGTCATGGCTCGCGAAAGCAACGCGACGTTGAGACTCGGAAAACTCGCGCGGGCACTGCTCGTGGGGGTCAGGTCCTACCTGGAACAAGCGCGCAGACTAGAATGTAGCTGTCGGCAAATTCGCAGCCGAGTACAGATCTACTCAAACGGGAGGAGAACCATGAACTGCTTCGTGCTTGCTGCTGGAGGTCTGCTCAGCCTTATCGCGTACGCCGCGCGCGGCGCAGAAGATCTGCCGTCAGGCGTTACCCTCGTCAAACAGGAACAGATGAAATGGGTGAAATCCGCGAGCGGCCGCGAAAACGCCTACCTGCTCGGGCATCCGAACAAACCAGGACCCTATCTCTATCTCGTCAAGTGGCCGCCCAATAACAAGGCGCTTGCGCACAAGCATCCCGACCATCGCTACGGAATGGTCGTCTCGGGAATTCATTACATCGGGTACGGCGATAAGTTCGACGACAAGAAACTTCACGCCCATCCGGCCGGCACGTTTTTCACGGAGCCCGCGAATACCGCGCACTTCGGCATGACCAAGGGCGAAGGGGCCGTCCTCTACTTCTACGCCATCGGGCCGAGCGGCAACACGCCGATCGAGAAGGAAGAGCCGGCCAAACAATAATCCGATGCAGCCGATGGGTGGCCCGTCCAAAATGTTTGTCCTGAATCGGCGTAGTCATGGATGCGCTGAGAAGTGAAATCCGCGATGGCATGGAGATCGATTGGGACGTCCCCATCCGGATGGATGACGGTGTCGTCCTCCGCGGCGATGTGTTCCGGCCGATTGCCCAGGGCAGGTGTCCCGTTGTTCTGAGCTACGGCCCATATGCGAAGGGGTTGTCCTTTCAGGAAGGCTACAAGGGCAACTGGTCGAGATTGACCCAAGCCGCGCCCGAGGTGCTGAAGGGCTCGAGCAACAAGTACCAGAATTGGGAGTTGGTAGATCCGGAGAAATGGGTGCCGGAGGGATATGCCTGCGTGCGCATCGATTCGCGCGGGGCCGGGCGTTCGCCGGGGCATCTTGACGTGTGGTCGCTGCGGGAGGCGCAGGATCTTTATTTGTGCGTCGAATGGGCGGGTACACGGCCCTGGAGCAGCGGCAAGGTCGGCATCAACGGCATCTCCTACTACGCAATGAATCAGTGGCAGGTCGGCGCGCTGAAGCCGCCGCACCTCGCTGCGCTATGTATCTGGGAAGGCTCCTCCGACTATTACCGCGAGCTGTGCCGCCATGGCGGCATCTTGAGCGATTTTCTCACCAGTTGGCATCCGCGTCAGGTTTCAAGCGTGCAGCATGGCGTCGGCGCACGCGGGGCGAAGAGCGTCGTGACGGGAGAGCCTGTCGCCGGCCCCGAGACGCTCCCGGACGCGGAACTCCGCGAGAGCCGCGCCGATACTCCCGGGGAGGCGAAGCGGCGCCGGCTGCATGATGATTATTACGCCGCGCGGAGCGCCGATTTCGCACGGATCGAGGCGCCGTTGCTGTCGGCCGGCAATTGGGGGGGCATGGGCCTGCACACGCGCGGAAATTTCGAAGGCTGGCTGCACGCCGGGTCGCAGCAGAAGTGGCTGGAGGTGCACGGCGATACCCACTTCACGCATTTCTACAGCGGCTACGGCGAGACCCTGCAGAAGCGCTTCTTCGGTCACTTCCTGAAGGGCGAAGATACGGGCTGGGAAGAGCAGCCCAAGGTGTCGCTCAACATCCGTCATCCCGGCGAAAAATTCGTGCTGCGCGGCGAGAACGAGTGGCCGCTCGCGCGCACTCAATGGACAAGGTATTTCTTGCTGCCGCACGGGCTGGGGCTGGGCACCGGCGCGCCGGCGGTTGCGACAACGCTGAACTACGAGACGAACGGCGACGGCCTGACCTTCCGCACGCCGCCGCTGACGACGAGTCTCGAGATCACCGGTCCCGTCGCGGCCAAGCTGTGGGTGTCGTCTGAGACCACCGATGCCGATCTATTCCTGGTATTGCGTCTATTCGATCCCTCGGGCACGGAAGTCACGTTCATCGGATCCAACGACCCGCGCGTGCCAGTGGGGCTCGGCTGGCTGCGTGCCTCGCACCGCAAGCTGGACGCGAAGAGATCGAGACCGTATCGACCCTGGCATACGCACGACGAGGTCTGGCCGCTCGAACCGGGCGAGCCGGTCGAGCTCGACATCGAGATCTGGCCGACCAGCATTGTCGTGCCTGCAGGCTATCAGCTCGCGCTCACCGTGCGCGGCAAAGATTACGAAGTGGACGGCCGCGATATCGCGCTACCCAATGCGCCCTACCCGATGAAAGGCGTCGGTCCGTTCCTCCACATCGACCCGGACGATCGTCCCGCCGCGATATTCGCCTGCCGGAATACCTTGCATTTTGCCGCCGGCAAACAGCCCTACCTCTTGTTGCCCATAATACCTGTGAGGCCTGGGCGTAAGCTTCCTTGAGGGTTCTAGCCGGGAGGAACCAATGAAAAGACATGTCCTCGCAGTTGCACTGGCCGTACTGGGACTTAGCGTCTTCGCGGCGCCGGTTCCGGCGCAGCCATATCCGAGCCGCACCGTCACCATCATCGTTCCCTATCCACCCGGCGGACCCACCGACCAGCTCGCGCGCGTGGTCGTGAATCCACTGTCGGCAAAGCTCGGCCAGACTTTCATCGTGGAGAACGTGAGCGGCGGGGGAACGATCATCGCTACGAGCCGCGTCGCTCGCTCGACGCCGGACGGCCATACGCTGCTTCTGCACAATCTGCAGATCTCCGCAAATGTCACGCTCTACAAGAACCTTCCGTTCGACACGGAAAAAGACCTGGCACCGATCATGTTCATCAATCGCAATCCGCTGGTGCTGGTCGGGCGGAAGACGCTCGAGCCGAACACTCTCCAGGAACTGCTCGCGTTGATGAAAAAGCAGCGGACGAGGGTGGCTATCCCGGGATACGGAGCTACCGGGCACCTCGCTACATCGCTATTCGCCCAGGAAGCCAAAGTTCCGATTGACCAGATTCCGTACCGCGGAGCGGCCCCAGCCTTGACCGATGTGATGGGAGGCCATGCCGATCTATACTTCGCCACGCCGCAGTCCGTGGTGCAGCAGGTCGCTGTGGGGCAGATGAAAGCCTACGGGATCACGGAAGCAGAAACATCGCCGCAGTTCTCGACCGCCGCAAGCCTTGTAAAGGTCTTAGGTCCGAAGCTCGAAATTCTCTATTGGCAGGCGTTGTTGGCGCCAGCTGGAACGCCAGACACGATTATCAACAAGCTTAACGTCGTACTACAAGAGATTGTTTCCGATCCTGCGATACTCAAGACTTGGGCGGCCGAGGGAGTCTCTCCTTACCCGAAGGATCAACGCTCGCCGGTGGCCGCGCGTGCGATACTCAAGAGCGAGATTGCACGTTGGGGCCAAGTGATCCGCGACAACGATATTCACGTGGACCAGTGACGTACTTGAGGAGAGCGAAGATGGGACGGCTGCGCGTATTCGTGCTTGCAGCGTTCGTCCTGGGGCTCGCCCCCTCCGTGCTCGCGCAGTCCTGGCCCTCCAAGCCGATCAAGATCATCATCCCTTTCCCGCCGGGCAACACCACCGACATCATGGCGCGGCTGATCGGGCCGAAGATCGCCGAGCGACTGGGCCAGCCGATCATCGTCGAGAACCGGCCGGGAGCGAGCGGTATGCTCGGCCTGGACTATGTCGCGAAGGCCGCGCCCGACGGCTATATCCTCGCCGCAGGGCAAGGCGGCAACATGGTCGTTCTGCCACATACGAGCAAGAATATTCCGTACGACGCGCTGAAGGATTTTGTACCGATCGCGGTTTCGACGACCAACTACCTCGGCATCGTCGCTTATCCCGAGGTGCCGTTCAAGTCGGTCGGGGAAATGATCTCGTACGCCAAGGCCAACCCGGGCAAGCTCACGGTGGCGACCAACGGGGAGGGGGGCTTCCCCCATCTCGCTTTCGAGCACTTGCGCGTGATGGGCGGTTTCACCTTCACGCACGTTCCGTACAAGGGCTCGGCGGCGATCGCCACCGACGTGATCGGCGGACAGGTTCAGGTGGGGATCGACGGCATCACCGGGCTCGCACCCCACGTGCGCTCGGGACGATTGCGGCTTCTCGCCATCACCAACCGCGCCCGCGTTCCGCTGTGGCCCGATACGCCCACCGCCGGCGAGGCCGTTCCCGGGTACGAGTCGGGCGGCTGGTTCGGGTACGTCGCGCCTGCGAGGACACCGCGCAACATCATCTTGAGGATGAATGAGGAAATCAACCGGGCGATCGTCCTGCCCGATATCAGCGAGAAGCTCGTCGGCGCGGGACTGATTATCGTCACCGAATCGCCGGAGTACTTCGCGAATCTCATCAAGAGCGATTACGCCAAGTACGGCAGGCTCACGCGCGATATCGGCTTCCAGCCGCAGTGACGGGCATCACAATCTTGCTGAGCTCGCGGTTCCTTTGCGGGCTGCTCGCGCTTTCGCTGGCGCAGGGTGCGTGTGCCTGGGGGCCGGAGGGGCATCGCATGGTCGGCGATATCGCGGACCGATTTCTCACTGCGGCAACACGGGCGCGGATCGAGAGGTTGCTCGAGGCCGACCGAATGGCCGACGATCAGCCCTCGGGCCGGCGCACGCTGGGCGAAGTCGCGAACTGGGCCGATGAAATCAAGGATACGGACTGGGGCAAGCGGCGCGGCTCCTGGCATTACGACGACATCCCGCTTTGCGGGGCCGCGGAGTACGCGAAGTATTGCCGCAACGGGCGATGCGCCTCCGCGCAGCTCGCCCGTCAAATCGAAATCCTCGGCAACGAGCGGGCGAGGCCCGGGCAGCGCAACGAGGCCCTCAAGTGGGTCGTGCATATCGTTGGTGACATCCACCAACCGCTGCACGCGGCCAATCGCGGCGACCGCGGCGGAAACCGGGTGCAGGTGTCCTTCTTCGGGGAGCGCGACAACCCGCCCTACGGCGCTCTCAACCTGCATGCCGTCTGGGACGTCCACATGCTGCGCAGGCTGATCGCGGACCGCGGCGGCGAGAGCGCCATCGCTTCGGCGCCGGTTGCCGCGAGGGACAGAAGCGCCTGGGAACGCGGTTCGATCGCCGACTGGGTCGACGAGAGCCACCGGATCGCGGGAGACACCGTTTATGCGCTCCTTCCGGTGGCGGCTTCGTGCTCGGACAAGATCGTCGACGTGGTCGCGCTCGACGGGACCTACTACGCGAGAGCGGCACCGGTGATCGAGATCCAGATCAGGAAGGCGGGCGTCAGGCTTGCGCGGGTGCTGAACGAAACGCTCGGGCGGTGATTGACTCCGTTATTCCTGGAGCGGAATGCCCGCTTCGCGAATCACTTTGGCGTACCTCGCGAGGTCTGCTGCGAATTTTCCCGCGAATTGCTCGGGCGTGCTGCCGACCGGCTCGTATCCCCAGGCGGACCAGCGCTCGTGCATGTCCTGTCCAAGGATCGCCTGGGCAATGTCGCGCTGGATCCGGATCACGATGTCGCGCGGCGAGCCCGCGGGCGCAAACACGCCGAGCCAGCCGGTGAACTCGAATGGAACGCCGGCCTCGGTCAGGGTCGGCACCTCCGGCAGCGTTGCGGAGCGTGCCGTGCCGCTCACTCCCAGGGCTCGCAGCCGGCCGGACCTGATGTGAGGCAAGACGCCGGCGAGCGGCATGAACGCGATTTGCACCTCTCCGACGAGAAGCGCCTGGCTGAGCGGCGCGTCGCCCTTGTAGGGGACATGCAGCATATCGGTGCCGGTCATGCTCTTTAGGAGCTCGCCCAGCAGGTGCGGCGGCGCTCCGATGCCGGTGGAACCGTAGTTGATAGCGCCGGGCCTGGATCTTGCGAGCGCGATCAGCTCCTTGACCGATGCGGCCGGAATTTGCGGATTGATCACGAGCACCACGAAGGAGGAGGTGAGCTGCGTCACCGGCGCGAAATCCCTCGCCGCGTCGAACGGGAGTTTCCTGTAGAGGCCGGGGCTGATCGCGAAGCCATGCGTCGTGATGAGCAAGGTGTAGCCGTCTCCCGCAGCCTTGGCGACGTGGTCGGCGGCGATGTTCCCGCCCGCGCCGGGGCGGTTGTCCACGAGCATCGGTTGCTTCCAGGTCTCCACAAGCTTTTGCCCGATCGCTCGCGCGACGGTGTCTACGGCTCCGCCGGCGGCGAAGGGGACGACCATCCGCACCGGCCTTGCGGGATAGCTCTGCGCGAAGGCGTGCGCTCCGAGCAGCATCGCCGCCAGGATTGCGGCGAACTGGCGCGAGAGCGACTTCATGGGGTCCCCCTTGGTGGAAAGCGTCTCGCATTATCGGCGGGTTCCGGGGCGGATGAGAAGTCCCTGGCGGCGCCGCGCCAGGCGCGGTTTCGTAACATAGTTCATACATGCGAGTTTCCGATCGGTGTCACACTCCCTTGCTCGGTATCGGGGAGGTCCGAGGTTCCATGAAATCGGATAAGCGTCCGCAGGGCGGGCCCGCCGTTCCAAACGGCGATGCCTTGTTCGGCTCGCTCTTCTCGCAGACCGCGGTCGGGGTCGCAGTCATATCGCCGGAGGGCGGCTTCGTGCGTGTAAGCGAAGCGCTGTGCCGCATGCTCGGCTACGGCGAGCAGGAGCTGCTGCAAAAAAACGTGCGGGACGTCACCCACGCCGACGATCTGGAGTCCACTCAGGAGATCCGGCTGGAGCTTCTGGCGGGGCCGGGTACTCGCGTCCACGAACGACGTTATTTGCGCAAAGACGGTTCGGCCCTTTGGGTCCAGGTCGTGGGGGCGCTGGTGCGCGACGGCTCGGGTTCGCCGCAATGCTTCGTCGCTCTGGTTCACGACATCACCGAGCTCAAGTTGGCCCAGGATGCGCTCAAGGCGAGCGAATCCCGGTTCCGCCGCATGGTGGAGCTGAGCTCGGACTGGTACTGGGTGCAGGATGAAAATTTCCGATTCGTCCAGCTGTCCGGAGTGGAAAAGCGGGGCATCGACCCGGAAGCCTTCATCGGCAAGGCGCGTTGGGAGCTTCAGGGTCCCGGGTCGCTTCCCGAAAAGGCCTGGCGGCAGCACCGCGAAAAGCTCGAGCGCCACGAGCCGTTCAGCGATTTCGTATACACGGTTCCGGACCACGCCGGCGAAATGCGCTATCTGAGCGTGACCGGCGAGCCGATTTTCGACGCGCTGGGCAAATTCAAGGGATACCACGGCGTCGGTAAGGACGTCACGGACAAGGCGCGCGCGCTGAAGGAGGTGGAAGACAGCGAACAGCGCTACCGGATGCTGTTCGATATCCATCCCCGTCCGATGTGGGTGGTGGAAAACAAGACCCTGCGCTTCCTCGCCGTCAACCAGGGAGCCGTCGACCATTACGGCTATTCGAGGGAAGAGTTTCTGTCCATGACCGCGGAGCAGCTCCGCCCGCCGGAGGACATCGCCCAGCTGCTCAAGGACTTTCAGGACCCGAGCCGTTCCTACATGCAGCGCGTGGCGCGCCACCGCAAGAAGAACGGGGAGCAGATCAACGTCGAAATCGTCTCCTTCAATTTGACGTTCGACGGCAGGCGGGCGCGGCTCGGCGTGATCAACGACGTCACCGAGCGCCTCAAAGCGGAGCAGCAGGCTCGAGAGCTCGAGGAGCGGTACCGGGCGCTTCTCGAGTCCAGAAAAGAACCCGGCTAGCGCCGGGCTCCTGACACCAGGCCCCGAATCCGGTATACAGTCCTGGCCGAGCCCGCGTGGTTCGGAGGACGGAGGCCGCTTGAAATTTTCCTTTTTCCACCTGATGCCCTACACGCATCTTGAGCTGGAATCGCACGACTGGCCGTTCCCCAACCGCTACTTCGACCCGGCGAAGGCGAGCGCTCTCTACAAGACCTACGTCGAGAGCATGATCCACGCGGAGGGCTGCGGCTTCGACTGGGTCGGCTGCAACGAGCACCACTTCAGCCCCTACGGGATGATGGCCAACTGCAACCTTATCGGCGGGGCCCTCGCTTATCCCACGAAGCGAGTGAAGATCGCGATGATCGGCAACCTCGTGCCTCTCAACAATCCGATCCGAATCGCCGAGGAATACGCGATGCTCGACTGCATGAGCGGCGGGCGGCTGGTCGCCGGACTGATGCGCGGCATCCCGCACGAGTACCTCGCCTACAACATCCCGCCCGGCGAATCCTGGGAGCGCCAGCGCGAGGCGGTGCAGCTGATCCTCAAGGCTTGGACCGAGCCCGAGCCCTTCGGCTGGGAAGGCAAGCACTTCCAGTACCGTCAGGTTTCGATCTGGCCGAAACCGATGCAGAAGCCCCATCCGCCTCTGGTGATCTCGGCGAGCAACGCGGACTCGGCCAAGTTCGCCGCCGAGATGCGCGCAACCATGGGTATGGTGCTGCTCGCCGACCTGCCGAGCGGCAAGGAGTGCATCCGAATCTACAAGGAAACGGCAAAAGCCAACGGCTGGGCACCGACGGCTGAAAACGTGCTCGTCGGCATGCACACCTGCATCGCCGAAACGGACGAGGAGGCGCGACGCCATCTGGCGCACGGCCTGAAATACTTCGACGAGGTTCTGATGGGCGGGCTGCAGGCTTCGCAGCGCATCGTGCTGCAGAAGACGCGCTACTTCGAGAACGAGGAGAGCCGCGACCGCTGGAAGAGCCGCCTGGACAAGCGCCGCACCCTGACGCTCGACGAAGCGATCGAGCGCGGCACGGTGCTCTGCGGCAGTCCCGAAACCGTGGTCAAGCAGATCAAGCGCATCCATTCCGAGCTCGGCCACGGCGTTTTCAATTTCACGGTCAAAGTCGGCACCCTGCCCGACGAGGTGATCCGGCGCGGCATGGAACTCTTCCGCGACCGCGTGCATCCTCAAGTGCGCGATCTCTGAAGGAGCGCTTCCATGCAACCCCAGCGACGCCAGGTTTCGCTCTCGAGCGGAGAGCTGACGTATTTCATGGCGGGCGAGGGGCGGCCGATCGTCTACCTGCACCCGGCGGGCGGCGTGCGCTGGACGCGTGTCCTGGAGGGGCTATCGAAGTCCTTTGCGTTGCACGTTCCGGTCATGCCGGGGTTCGACGGCACGCCCGCCCACGGCGCGGTCGAGTCGATGCAGGGGCTTGCAAAGCTCATGGGCGAGTTCATCGACAAGGTCATCGGCGGTACGAGCGATGTCATGGGCTGCTCGTTCGGGGGTTGCGTTGCGTTATGGCTGGCGGCGGAGCGTCCGGACCGCGTCGGTCATCTCGTGCTCGAGTGTCCGGCGGTGTTCCGTCCCGAGGGTGCACGGCCCGCCGACGCGGAGGCGCTCAGCAGGCTTCTTTTCCTGCACCCGGAGAAACTGCCGCCGGAATCGAAGCCGGTGGAGCAGGAAGCCGCGAACCGCAGGATGCTGCCGCATTACCGCGCTCCGGACGACCCGGACGCGGAATTGCTCGCGAAGATCGCTTCGATCGACAAGCTCACGCTGATACTCCACGGCACCGCCGACCGCATGATCCCCAAGGAAAGCGTGCAGCTCCTGAAGCGCCGCATGCCGCGCGCCTATCTCGTGTACGTGTGGGACGCCGCGCACGCGATCGAGGTCGACCAGCCCGAGCGAATGCTCGCAGTTCTCGGGAGCTTCCTCGAGCGCTCCGAGGGCTTCATGGTCAACTGGGGTACGCTCGCGGTCAATCCCGGGTGAGGCAAAGGCGATGAGCGCTAGAGCAACGCCGCCTTTCCGGGCGGACCAGGTCGGCAGCCTCTTGCGGCCGCCCGAGATCAAGAAAGCACGCGCCGAAGTCGAGCGCGGTGAAATGAGCGCCGGGGAGCTGCACGCGATCGAAGACCGCTGCATACGCGGTGCCGTCGCGCGCCAGGAGTCGCTAGGGCTTCAGGTCGTGACCGACGGCGAGTACCGCCGGGGCTGGTGGAATCACGACTTTCTCGGGAAGATCGACGGCGTCGAGATCGAGCTCGACCGGAAGTCGTACAAGTTCGCCGGATCCGACGATCCGCGCTATACGCCCAAAGTCAAACGCAAGGTCAGCCGCGCGCGCCCGATTATGCTCGATCACTTCCGGTATCTGAAGTCGGTGGCGAAGAAAACGCCCAAGTTCACCATGCCCTCGCCGTCCATTCTCTACCACCGCGGCGGGCGGGCGGCGATCGACCGCGAAGCCTATCCGGATCTCGACGAGCTCTGGAGCGACGTCGGCCGCGTCTATCGGGAGGAAATCCGCGACCTCGCGGCCGCGGGATGCACCTACCTGCAGATCGACGACACGAGCTTCTCTTTCCTGTGCGATGAGAAATTCCGGGCAAGCTGCCGCGCCCGCGGCGACGATCCGGATGAATTGCCGCACCTGTACGCCGAAGCGGTCAATGCGGCGATCGCCGACCGGCCGCCGGGAATGACGATCGTCATGCACACCTGCCGCGGCAACTGGAAAAGCACCTGGCTCGCCGCCGGCGGCTATGATCCGGTCGCCGGGGCCGTGTTCGGCGAGACGAACGTGGACGGCTGGTTCCTCGAGTACGACAGCGAGCGCTCCGGCAGCTTCGAGCCGCTGCGTTTTGTCCCCCAGGATAAAAAAGTGGTGCTCGGACTCGTGTCGACGAAAACGCCCGCGCTGGAGAAAAAAGACGAGCTGAAGCGGCGCATCGATCAGGCGGCCGGGTACATTCCGCTCGAGAATCTTTGCGTGAGCCCGCAATGCGGTTTCGCGAGCAGTCACCACGGCAACCTCCTGACCGAAGACGATCAGTGGCGAAAACTCGAGCTTGTCGTGGACGTGGCTCGCGAGGTGTGGGGCGCCTGAAAGGCGCTATTCGACGCTCACGTGCGAAAGCTCGATCAGCCGGGCCCAGCGGGCGTATTCGGATTTGATGTATTCGGCGAACTGCTCGGGCGTGTTGCCGACCACCTCGAACCACTGCTTGGTCACGTATCGCTCGCGGAAGGCCCGATCGAGAAGAATCTTCGCCGTGTCGTCGTAGATCCTGGCGACGGTCCCGCGCGGCATGCCCGCGGGTCCCACCAGCGCGAACCACGTTCCGGCCTCGTAGCCGGGGACGCCTGATTCAGCGATAGTGGGAAGCTCGGGTAGCGCCGCAATCCGGCGCGCGGTCGCGGCGGCGAGGAGCTTCAGCCTGCCGGCGCGTGCGTGCGACTCGACCAGGAGCGGTGTCACCATCATCATCTGTATCTGCCCGGAAAGGAGATCGGTGACCGCGGGCGCGGCACCCTTGTAGGGCACGTGCACGATGTCCATGCCGAGCAGGTTCTTGAGATAGTCGACGCTGATATGCGCCGAGGAGCCCAGGCCGAAGGACCCGTAGGAGAGCGACCCCGGTTTTGCTTTCGCGAGCGCCACGAATTCCTCGAAAGTGTTCGCGGGAACCGAAGCGTGCACGGCGATGACCCACGGGAAACGCACCAGCACCGTGATCGGCGTGAAACTCCTCAGGCCGTCGTACGGGAGCTTCTTGTACAGGTGAGGGTTGATCACGAACGAGGAGGCGTCCGAGACCAGCAGGGTGGCGCCGTCGGGCGCCGACTTGGACACATACTCCGCGCCGACGATCTGGTTTGCGCCGGGGCGGTTTTCGACCAGCACCGGCTGTCCCCAGATTTCGGAAAAGCGCGGCGCAAGGGCGCGCGAGAACGCGTCGGTCGCGCCGCCCGGCGAGGTCGGCACGACGATCTTCACCGCGCGATGGGGAAAGGACTGCGCCGGCGCAAGGAGAGGTACCGAGGCGAGCGCGGCGGTGACGAACGCGAGCAGGCGCACTGAAATCCCGGACACCATGAAAATCCTCCGAGACCGTGAATTTATCACAGGGCTCGGAAATCCCTCGGGTTTTGGAAAGCCTTTATCAGGGTTTGCCCGATTGGCCCGGTGGCGCGGCGGCGGTAGCCTAGCACCATGCCACAGATCGTGAATCTGAATCCGCAACCCGGCCGCGTCGACGCGGAGCTCTCGGCCCGCATCTGGGCGGTGCTCGGCCGCTTTCCCGATCTCTGCGGTTTTGCGCTCCAGGACCGGACCGGCTTGCCCGACTATGTCAACCCCTCGCACCTGCAGGAGGACCTTTTCGTCACGGACCTCGGTTTCTCCGCGCCGGTCAGCGATATGGAATATGACGAGGCCTACAGACTGATTGCCGACGCCGTAGCGGACATCGTGTCCGAACGGCCCGAGGCCTTGGACCTGCTGCGCGGGCGCACTTTCGCGAGAACGCTCCACTAGAGGCGTTCCGACCGTCCTTTCTCGGATCGCGCGGCCTTGCCGCCGTCCCTCATCTCCCGGCGGGGCGCCTTTATAATTGCGCGCATCCCCGATCGAGGAGAAAAATTCCATGAGCCGAAGTCCCGACCCCTCCCGTCGCGGCGTGCTTGCCGCGCTCGCCGCTTTGGCGGCCGTGCCGTTCGGCACGCTCGCCCAAGGGATGTCCAAGCGCCCGGTGCGGATCGTCGTCCCGTTCACGCCCGCGGCGGGCCCGGACATCGTGGCGCGGCTGCTTGCGCCTAGGCTGCAGGCGCGCTGGGACCAGCCGTTCTTCGTCGAGAACAAGCCCGGCGCATCGGGAACGATCGGCACCGAGTTCGTGGCGAAGTCGCCGCCCGACGGCCATACGATCATGGTGGGCCCGGCGTCGATCGTCACCGCGCCGCATCTCTATCCGAAGATCCCCTACGACGTGGTGAAGGATCTCACCGCGGTCACGAACGTCGGCTCGACGAGCCTCGCGCTCGTGGTGCACAAGGCGGTGCCCGCCAACACGGCGCAGGAGTTCATCGCTTGGGTGAAGTCGCAGCCCGGCAAGCTCAACTACGGCTCTCCGGGGAACGGCACCCACCATCACTTCTGCATGGAGTTGCTCAAGCTGCAGGCGGGCCTGGACATCGTGCACGTGCCCTACAAGGGCTCGGCACCCGCGGAGAACGACTTGATCGCTGGGGTCATTCCCACCATGTTCCTACCGGTCCACGTAGCGCTTCCGAAGATCAAGGCGGGCCAGATCAAGGTGCTCGGGGAGACCCTGAAGGAGCGCCATCCCTTGTTTCCCAACATTCCCTCGCTGCACGAGCAGGGCGTGACCGGCTATGACGTGGATCTGTGGATCGGCGTGTGGGCGCCGCCCGGGCTGCCCGCGGACCTCCTCGCGAAATACAACTCGGAGATCCGCGCCATCGTCGCACAGCCCGAAATGCGCGAGCAGCTCGCGAGCCAGGGCCTGGTGCCGAACACCGGCACGCCCGAGCAGTTCGCGAGGCTCGTGAAGGAGGATTTCGAGAAGTGGGGCAAGGTGATCCGCGACGCGAAAATCAAGGCGGACTAGATGAAGGCTATAGAAACGGTAGGAATCCTGGGCCTTGGCAAGATGGGAGGGCCGATCGCAGGGCATCTGCTCGCGCGAGGCTTCAAGGTGATCGGCTACGACCCGGTCGCTCGCTTGCTGGAGCAGGCGGCAGCGCGGGGAGCGCGTGGCGCGACCTCAGCGCGCGAGCTCGCGCGCTCGAGCGACCTCGTCATCGTCGTGGTCGGTTTCGACAGCGAAGTCGAGGAGGTCATCTTCGGCAAGGACGGCGTGCTCGAGGGCGCGAGGCCGGGTCTCGTCGTCGCGCTCGGCTCGACGGTTGCGCCGCGCTATTCGAAGCGGCTCGCATCGCGCCTTGCTGAGAAAAGCCTGGTTCTTCTCGACATTCCGCTCGCGCGTGGCGAAGCGGCTGCGACGGCGGGCAAGCTCCTTATCTACGGCGCGGGCGACCCCGATGCCTTCGAGCTCTGCAGACCCGTTTTCGGCGCGTTCGCCTCGGACATTTTCCATCTGGGGCCGGCGGGCGCCGGACAAGTCGCGAAGATGGTCAACAACCTTATCCTCTGGGCGTGCATCTCGGTGAACGACGAAGGCCTGCGGCTCGGCCGGGCGCTGGGCGTAGACCCGGAGCGGCTGTGCGAGGCGCTGCGTCACGGCAGCGCGCAGAACTGGGCCATGGACACCCAGGCCGAGAGGAGCGGCATGCCCTGGGCGGAGAAGGACATGAGCATCGTGCTGGAAGAGGCGGACCGGGCGCGACTCAGCCTGCCGCTCGCCGGCACGGTCAAAGAGACGATCAAGGGGTTGAAGATCCGCATGGGCCTCGGCATGCCGGAGATTCCGGAGCACCTCTAGAGTCACGAGTCACGCAGCTCCGACGGCAGATTCGGGCGGAGTCGACGCCGTCCGGCAAGCTCGGCTACTTTGGGGTAGTCTCCCTGGGAGGAATCGG
>WNEZ01000555.1_pt1 | contig 30892 bp, 27 predicted proteins | sample 5400521 | NCBI WGS metagenome assembly WNEZ01 (sample SAMN13153339, study PRJNA577476) | soil metagenome | isolation source: 120 cm saprolite under Douglas fir tree site 2 hole 1 replicate 1 | place: USA:California | collected 2015-04-18 | reverse complement strand
CCAGCAAGTTCTTCTGTCGCAATCAAACACTCTTTCGGAGGCAAAATGGCGGTAAAAGTAGGCATTAATGGATTTGGCCGCATCGGCCGCAACGTGCTGCGGACGTCGCTGGCCGACAACAATCTTGAATTCGTTGCGGTCAACGACCTTACCGATCCCAAGACTCTGGCCCACCTCCTCAAGTACGATTCGATCCTCGGCAACCTGCCGCACAAGATCACAGCCGGCGCCGACAGCATTTCGATCGACGGCAAAACCATCAAGGTATTCAAAGAAAAAGACCCGACCGCGCTGCCCTGGGAATCCGTCGGCGCGCAGGTGGTGATCGAATCCACGGGCCGATTCACCGACGCCAACGATGCCAAAAAGCATGTGCGCGGGCCAGTAAAGAAGGTCATCATCTCCGCTCCGGCAAAGAACGAAGATTTCACGGTCGTGCTGGGCGTCAACGAGGACAAGTACGATCCCGCTAAGCACCACATTATTTCGAACGCGTCCTGCACCACCAATTGCCTGGCTCCGATCGCTAAGGTTATACACGAAAGCTTCAAGATCATCAGCGGGACGATGACGACCATCCACTCGTATACCAACGACCAGGTGATCCTCGACTTTCCGCACAAAGACCTGCGCCGCGCCCGCGCAGCAGCGATCAATATGATCCCGACCTCGACCGGAGCGGCCAAGGCGTTGAAGTTGGTCCTGCCGGATTTGGCGGGCAAGCTGGACGGTTTTTCGATGCGCGTACCAACGCCCAACGTCTCGGTCGTGGACTTGGTCGTCTTCGTCGAGAAGAAGACAACTAGGGAAGAAGTGAATGCGGCGTTGAAAAAAGCGTCCGAGTCCGGCCCACTGAAGGGCTATCTGGGATACGAGGAGAATGAACTGGTTTCGTCCGATTTCAAAGGCGATGCCCGCTCTTCCATCGTGGACGGGCCCTCGACGCTGGTGGTCGGCGGCAACTGTGTGAAGGTTATCTCCTGGTACGACAATGAATGGGGATACTCCTGCCGTGTGCGCGATCTGATCACCTATATGGCGAGCAAAGGTCTGTAGTCTCTTGCGGGGTGGGCACTCCGGCCTGCTTGAATATTTTGCAACGAGGGACGGCGAGACGCCGCCCCCACAGCCAGCGGGACGCCGGCGCTACCCGAGGCATCATGCGCAAACTTTCCATTCGCGACCTGCCGATCAGCGATCGCCGCATTTTTATGCGGGTCGACTTCAACGTACCTCTCGATGATGGCCGCGTGATGGACGACACGCGCATCCGTGAAACGCTGCCAAGTATCGAGTACGCCCTCCGCCACGGCGCTCGTCTGATTCTCGCATCGCATCTTGGCCGTCCCAAGGGCAAGTCCAATCCAAAGATGAGTCTCAAGCCGGTTGCCGAGCGCCTGCGCATGATGCTCGATCGCGACCTGGCCCGAGGCGAAAATGTTGGCTTCTGCCCGGAGTGTGTCGGACCGGAAGCCGAAGAGATGACCTTGAAACTCGAAAAGGGCCAGACGCTCTTACTCGAGAATCTGCGCTTTCATGCTGAGGAAGAAGCCAACGACGAGAACTTCTCGAAGCAGCTCGCGAAGCTGGCGGATTTTTACGTGAACGACGCTTTTGGCACCGCGCACCGGGCCCATGCTTCTACGGTTGGGATCACGAAATTCGTGCAGAAATCCGTGGCGGGCCTGCTGATGGAGAAAGAACTGGAATACCTCGGCCGGGCACTTCAGAATCCGGAGCGCCCGTTCGTCGCGATCCTGGGCGGGGCCAAGGTCAGCGACAAAATCGGCGTCATCAAAAACCTTCTCAGCAAGGTGGATGTGCTGATCATCGGCGGAGGCATGGCCTACACCTTCCTGAAAGCGCAGGGAGAAGCGGTCGGCAAGTCGCTGGTCGAAGAGGACAAAGTTGCGCTCGCCAAAGAACTTCTTCAACAGGCGAAAACGCACAAGCTCAAGTTCCTTTTGCCCACCGACCATGTGGTCGCCGACCGCGTCGAAGCCAATGCGGTCACCAGGGTCGTGAACCCCGGCGAGCCAATCCCGGCTAACATGATGGCGCTCGACATCGGTCCGCAAACGATCGAGACCTTCTCGGAGGAAGTGTCGCGCGCACGCACGATCGTCTGGAATGGTCCCATGGGAGTCTTTGAGCTGCCGCCGTTTGCGAAGGGCACCTTCAAGATCGCCCACGCGGTCGCTGAGAATGCCGGTGCAACCTCAATTGTCGGCGGAGGTGACTCCGTCTCGGCGGTGAAAGCTGCCGGCGTCGCAGACAAGATCACCCACATTTCGACGGGCGGCGGAGCCTCGCTCGAATTCCTGGAAGGCCAGAAATTACCGGGAGTGGAAGCGCTCGCCAACAAGTAAACGCGCCCTTCGCTGGACGCTGCATGGTCACAACTCTTGGAATCCTGGAATAATCCATGACTAGAAAAAAACTCATCGCCGCCAACTGGAAGATGTACAAGACTCCCGACCAGGCTCGCGAATTCTTCCGCGACTTCCTTCCGGTGGTCAAAGACCACGACCGCGAGGAGATTGTCGTCTGCCCCACGTACCTGTGCATTGACGCGGGCGTGAAGGCCACCACGGGCTCCAGCGTCGCCGTGGGAGCTCAGGATGTTCACTGGGAAAAAGAAGGAGCATTTACCGGCGAGATCAATGCGCCCATGCTGGTCGCGGTAGGTTGCACGCACGTGATCATCGGCCACTCCGAGCGCCGCCAGCACTTTGGCGAGACCGACGACACTGTGAATCTAAAGCTCAAGTCTGCGCTGGAAGCCGGACTTACGCCCATCGTTTGCGTCGGAGAAGTACTCGAAGAACGCGAAGCCGGACTCACCGACGATGTCCTGCGCCGCCAATGCCTGCGAGCTTTTCATGCCATTTCTGCCAAGAAGGCCGCCAAACTTGTGGTCGCCTACGAACCGGTGTGGGCGATCGGGACGGGCAAGACGGCCACACCGCCAATAGCCGCCGACGCCCACGCCATCATCCGCGGCGAAGCCGCCAAAGCCTTTGGCGAGGAATTCGCCCAGCGCCTGCGCATCCTTTACGGCGGCTCGGTGAGGCCCGAGAACGCGAAGACTCTCATGGCCGAGGAAGAGATTGACGGTGCGCTGGTGGGGGGGGCCTCGCTTGATCCGAAGTCGTTCGCGGCGATTGTGAAGTATTAGCGAAGGGGGGAAGCTAATCGCAAGCCCGCAGCCTCCATGTTATTCTCGCTCCGAGGGCTCCATGAAATTCGGCGTCATCATCTTTCCCGGATCGAACTGCGACCACGATGCCCACTGGACCATCCAGCATGTCGCGAAGCAACCGGCAACTTTCCTCTGGCACGAATCGCATGATCTTCAGAATTGCGACGTCATCATCGTGCCCGGCGGCTTCGCGTTTGGCGACTATCTGCGCACCGGAGCGATCGCAAAGTTTTCGCCGGTCATGGCATCGGTGCGCAAATTTGCCGCGGGCGGAGGGCTGGTGCTGGGCATCTGCAATGGCTTCCAGATCCTGTGTGAGTCAGGGTTGCTGCCCGGGGCGCTGATGCGAAATGTCGGACTGAAGTATGTCTGCAAGCCGGTCCACGTGCGGGTCGAGAACAACGAGACACCATTCACCCAGACTTGCCAGAACGGTGAAGTGCTCACCATCCCCATCGGACATATGGAAGGCAATTATTTCTGCGATGAGTCGACGCTCGCCGAACTGAGGCGCGCCAGCTGCGTCGTTTTCCGCTACGCGAGCGAGCAGGGGGAGATCACTCCAGAAGCAAATCCGAACGGATCGCTGGACAATATCGCAGGCATCTGCAGCCCGGGCCGCAACGTCCTTGGCATGATGCCACATCCCGAACGCTCGGCCGAACCGGAACTCGGCTGCACGGATGGCTTCAAGATTTTTGAGTCGCTGGTGGGAGCAATGGCCGCAAAATGAGGTCTCGGGTTTCGACCAAGAGAGTTGGCTAAGAGAGATTGTCATCCTGAGCGAAGCGAAGGACCTGCTTTCTTCTCGTTCGCCAAGAAAGCAGGTCCTTCGTTTCGCTCAGGATGATAATTCAAAAACGGTGTGACGCTTTTCCAGCTAATTGTCCAAACTAAAGAGGACTCCTTCCTGACACCTAACACCTGCCTCAATAGGCCCACCTCAACAACGTCGCCCCCAACGTAAAGCCCGCTCCCACCGACGCCAGCAACACCAGACTTCCCTTTTTCAGCCTTCCTTCTTGGCGAGCGGTTTCCATCGCCAGCGGGATGGTACCAGCGGTGGTGTTACCGTAACGATCAATGTTGATGATCACACTCTCCGGGCGCATGTTCAGGCGATCTGCGGTGGCGGTGATGATGCGTTGGTTGGCCTGGTGCGGAATAAACGCATCAATGTCGCTGCCAGTTAGGTGGTTGCGTTTGAGAATCTGGTCGCAAAGATCCGCCATTTTTCGCACGGCAAACTTGAAGACGGCACCGCCATCCTGATGGACATAGTGCATCTTCTGATCGACGGTCTCATGCGTGGCAGGGTTCAGGCTGCCGCCGCCCGGCATATAAAGCGAGCATCCCCCGGAGCCGTCAACCTCGTGCAGGAAATCAATGAGGCCGACCGAATCGTCCTCGACGGGCTCGAGCAGCACCGCTCCCGCGCCGTCGCCGAAGATTACGCATGTCGCCCGATCGGTGTAGTCGATGATCGAAGACATGACGTCGGCGCCGATCACCAGCACCTTATTGTGGGCTCCCGTGGCGACGAACTGCGCTCCCGTCTGGAGCGCGTACACGAACGCCGAACACGCCGCCGAAAGATCAAATCCCCATACGCTCTTCGCTCCCAACTTGTGCTGCACCAGGCAGGCGGTGGAGGGGAAAAACATGTCAGGCGTGACGGTGGCGACCAAAATGGCGTCAAGATCGGACGGCGCGATGCCGCGCTCGGTCAGAACTTTCTTGGCCGCTTCTACGGCCAGGTCGCTGGTTGCGACCCCCTTATCAACGATATGGCGTTCGCGGATGCCGGTGCGCTCCACGATCCATTTGTCGTTGGTGTCCACCATCTTTTCAAGGTCGGCGTTGGTCAAAAGGCGAGGCGGGACGTAGGTACCGAGAGCGCTGATCTTGACGCGGCGAAGCTGGCTCAATGAGGTCTCCTGAGGATGAGTGAACCGATTATTTTGAACGATGGAGAGAAGAATGTCTAACTGCAGAGCAGGTGTCAGGTCTTAGGTGTCAGGAAAACCAAAGACCTGACCCTGCACGCCGAAACCTGAGACCTGAGACCTGCCTAACTCAGGCGCTTGGCCAGCAAACCGAACAGCGGCAGTTCAAAGCGTTCTCCCTGCCACGCCTTGAGCGACAGAACGATCCAGAGAAAAAACATGGCGAGCGAACCCAGGATTCCCAGCAGTAGCAGCACAACCGCGGCCGCGATGTTGGAGAGAAGTATCCCGATCGCTGACGCCAGGAAAAATACTCCCCAAAGAAAAATGCTCTGCCAGGCATGGAAGCGGACGAAGCGGCTGGCGCGAAACTGCGGCAAGAACAGCAGCACGACCGCGGGTAGGAGGGTGAAGTATCCACTTGCCGCCGCCAGGCGCTCGGGGGGCGCCAGCGGTTTCATCGAGTGGCCGCAGCCCGGACAGAACGCGGCCGACCCAGGCATGGAAGTATCGCAACCAGGGCAGCGAGTTTCCGCCTGCGCGGAATTCGGTGGGCTAGACAAGGCGCCGGCCATTGCTCTTTTTCCGGCACTCTTCGCAAATGCCGTAGATCTGGAAGGTATGTCGAGTGGTAGCAAAGTGATGCTTACGCCCGACTTGCTGTTCGAGTGCTCCTACCTCAGGCGAGAAGAATTCGACCGACGCCCCGCACTCGGTACACACCATATGGTGATGACTGCGGCGGTTGTATTGATGCTCATAGCGCGCGATGCCGTCGTGAAAAGCGACTTCGCTGGCCAGTCCGCAATCGGCCAGCAGCTTGAGCGTCCGGTACACGGTGGTAAAACCGATGTGGGCGTCTTTCTTCTTGACCAACTGGTAGAGTTCGTCGGTCGAGAGATGCGCGCGGGTTTCGAGAAACGTCCGTAGAATCGTGCCGCGCTGTCCGGTCTGCTTTAAGCCAACACGCCGCAGGTGCCGCAGGAGGATGCCTTCCGCCTCGCGCATGTTCTCGGGCGAGATGCTCGGCTGATCGTCGATTCGTTTCTGCAACATGGCTAACGTGGGTGCAACCGGCGTTCGAAAGCCTGCGCCCGGATAGTTCGAGGTCATGATAAACGGGCGAGTGCCTATTGCGCCAATTGAAAGCTACGGTCGTAGTGCCGGCATCCTGCCGGCGCTACACCCGACTGGGATTCGGCCGGTACTTCCAATTTTTCGTCAGGCTGGACGGCGAAATAACATCCGTGGGGGAGTGACCGAGCTTTTGCAGAACTACGTTGTGAGTGGGCGCGAGTGAGCACACCGGGTCAGTGGCCGCCGCATCGCCCGTCAGCAGAAACGCCTGGCAACGGCATCCGCCGAAGTCTTCGGTACGGCGCTCGCAGCTGCGGCACGGCTCCTGCATCCAGGACTCTCCCCGAAATCGCTGGAAGGCGGACGAATCCCTCCAGATCATCTGCAACGAATGTTCGCGGACATTATCGAAAACCATGCCCGGGATCACACCGGCCGCATGGCATGGTAGCGCTTTCCCAGCGGGATCGATCAGCATCAGGCGGCGTCCCCAGCCTCCCATGCAAGCTTTGGGGAATTCGGCGTAGTAATCGGGAAGAACGCTGTCGATTCGTATCTTTCCCTTCAGGCGTGTTTCGGCCGCCGAGACCACCCGAAGGGCGTTTTCGAGTTGCGCGGCAGTCGGCATCAAAGATGCGCGGTTCGCGAGCGCCCATCCGTAGTACTGCGTGTGTGCAATTTCGATCCGGTCGGGCCGCAGGTTTTCAATGAACGCAATCGTGTCTTCGAGGTGATCGAGGTTTTGGCGATGGACGACCAGATTGACCGTGAAAGCGATGCGCTGCTCACGGATCCATCCCGCAAGTTCGACCTTGTGAGCGTGTGCCTTAGTCCCTGCGATCCAGTCGGCGCGCTGCTGCTGAGAGTCCTGAAAACTGAGTTGGATGTGGTCGAGTCCCGCCTCCACCAACCGCTTAAGACGCTCCCGTGACAAGCCCAGACCGGAGGTAATCAGGTTGGTATAGAGTCCGCATTTGTGTGCAGCAGCGGTGAGTTGTTCGAGATCCGTGCGCGCCAGCGGTTCGCCGCCAGTCAGGTGGAGATGCAGCACTCCCATCTGCGCTGCCGCAGCGAAAACCCGCAGCCAGTCTTCCGTTTTCAACTCAGAATTTGCCGCCGCGAGTTCCAGCGGATTGGAGCAGTAGACGCAGTGCAGGGGGCAACGATGTGTGATCTCGGCAATGAGAGCGAGCGGGTTCGGAAGCATCAGTAATCCACAATTCGCTTCTCGTGCAGTTGCTCTAGGAAGTTGATGGCATCCTCGCGGATGCGCTTCGGATCTGCGCCGAAGTACTGCCGCTGCAATTCCGCAACGATATCAGTGAACGTTCGCTGGCCGTCGCAAAGCGCCAGAATCGCCAGACCGGTGCTCTGGACTTTCATGGCGCCTTCGGGAAAGAGAACCAGGGGCGCATCTTCTGTTCCGCCCCACTTGCACCCTATCGCGAGGGCCGGCTTGCAGGTCTCGGCAATTCCCATGATTCAATTCTCAATCCTAAACGCTCCCGGCGGAGGCCATCCAGGCTGCACATAGGCGAAATAGAGCGCGTCGAGCTGGGCCCACAAGATGTCACACTTGTCGCGCAGCGCCTGGACCGCCCTCTCCTGCGCCTCGCGCGTTTTGGCATTCTCGTGAACGTAGCGGATGGCGAAGGCCGCATCCTCGGAAGCCTGCTCCAGTCGGGCTTCGAAGTAGTCGAGACCGCCAGCGAGCCAAGGATAATGCTGGCGCAACCGATCCATGCGCAAAGTGATCAGGTCGCGAGAGAACAACTCCGTCAGCGAGGAAGCGACGCCTTCCAGCAGCGGCCGCGTGCGCACTAGATTGAGATATTCGTTCACCGCGTAACGGGAAGCGGGCAGGATTTCGCGCTTGCTCGCGACGCGCTCCGTATCGAGTCCGGTCGCCTCCGCCAGCTTCAGCCAACGCTTGATGCCGCCGTCTTGGGACCGGGAATCGCCGTCGTGATCAACGATCCGCTTGCGCCACGCGCGACGAAATTCCGGATCGTCGCTTCTGGAAAGAATGATTGCATCCTTCATCGGGATAATGCTCTGGTAGTAGTACCGATTGAGCGCCCAAGCCTGCAACTGGCCGCGGGTCAGTTTCCCATCGTGCATAAGCGTGTGAAAGGGATGCCGGTGGTGATAGCGCTCCTCGCCGACCTGCCGCAAGGAGGCGCGAAACTCGTCCATCGAGAGCAGCGCCCCGTTCTCCGTGTTCACAACGTGAAGTGGCATCCGTCTTCCGCCAGTTCCCATCCCGAATCGCGGACCGCGCGATACTCCGCGCCCGCTTCGTTGAGCATGGGATTCGTGTTGTTGATGTGAATATACATTTTACGAGGCGTGCTCAATTCCGCCAGCTGATTGAGCGTGCCATCTTCGCCGCCGAGCGGGATGTGTCCCATTTCACGGGCACGCTGCCCGGAGCCTTGCAACCGGATCAACTCGTCATCACTCCAGAAGGTTCCGTCCAGCAGCAGGCAATCGAGTTTCGCAAACACACTCTTCAATTCAGGAGTGAGCAGTGCGAGTTGCGGGAAAAAACCCATTGTTGTCCCTGAAGGCGCAGTTAGGATGAGCCCAACGACCGCCTCGTCCGATTGTGGCACTCGATTCGCGTACGCCGGGTAACATGCGGATACTGCGATGGGCATACAGCCGATGCCACTGTCGTTCCCGATCACTGACTTGAACGTAAACCGTACTCCCGCTCGAATCGTGCTCCAATGAACCTGATCGGCGGCCCGGTTCAGCATTCGAAACATGCTGTTCTCACCACGCAGGATTTGAATTACGGATTCTGCCGCCCAGACCTGAAATGGCTGTAGCTCGCGCAGCAGGAGCAAGCCCAGAGTGTGATCCAGATCGGCGCTCGCGAGCACCACACCGCTGATGGGAGAGCCGCGCGTCCCCGAACGCGGATGCAGCTCGGGTGAAGACTCGATCTGGAATCTCAAATCCGGCGAGGCGCCCAGCAGGAACCACGACTTGCCGTCACTGCTGACGGCAACCTGGGTCTGCGAGCGAACCTTACCCCGGAACTGCCCGCCGCGTACGGCATGGCAGTTCGGACAGGCACAATTCCATTGGGGAAACCCTCCTCCGGCAGCGGAGCCGAGGATCTTCACCTGCATCAATTGAGATTACAGCTTTGCACTCGCGTAGGAGTTAATTTCGCAGCAGAGGGAAAATTCTTCGAAAACCGGAGTTGTCCAAACCATGATCAACCACCTTAACCCTGGATTAAGCCTGCGGGGGTGCAGGTTGAATAAAGCATAGCATCGGCCGGCGGGCAAGGCCAGCGCTTTTTCGAGCGAACGCGATCGGCCGCCAAGTCGCTGAAAAATCGGCCAATGGCGAACGCTACCGGAAAAGCCACGCCCCTCGTGGCGTCTGCGGGACCAAGGACGAAGCCCGTGCTGCGCGGGATTCCCCGAGCGCCCGCCGTGGTTGTCACGGTCAGAGCGGCACCCTACAATCGTCAAGAATGTCTGTCACAGCTTCCCTGCCCGAAGTCTCCAAACGTAGGCCGCTGATCCGGATCCTCTTTCTTGCAGGCCTGGTGCTGGTGCTCGCGATCGTGGGCGTCGCCGCCTGGCTCTACTCGATCGCGCGCTCGCCTCTGCCGCAACTTGATGGCAGTGTCGCCGTCCCGGACCTCTCGGCGAAAGTGCGAGTGGTGCGCGACGGTCATGGTTTCCCGACGATCGAAGCGTCTTCGCTCGACGACCTGTTCTTCGCCCAGGGATACGTCACTGCCCAAGATCGGCTCTGGCAAATGGACGCGATGCGCCGCGCTGCCGGCGGCGAACTCGCCGAAATTCTCGGGCCCGATCTCCTCAAAGTAGATCGCGAGCAGCGCATCCTCGGCCTGCGGGCCGGAGCTCAGGATGCGGAGAAAGTCATGTCCCCGCGCGACCATGCTTACTTCGAGGTGTATGCGCGCGGCGTCAATGCATTTATCGATTCGCACCGGGACAAACTTTCGCTGGAGTTCCGGCTGCTGAAGTACGCGCCGCGTCCGTGGACTGTCGCCGATTCGCTGTTGGTCGGCGCCCGCATGGTGCAGGATCTCAATCACTACAGCTACGCGCGCGCCCTCACACGCGAGAAGATCCTGGCCAAGCTGGGGCCGGAACTTACCGCCGATCTGTATGTGAATTCATCGTGGAGAGACCGTCCCCCAGCCGCAACCCGGCCCCGAATGGACGAAGAGAATCCCGCAGTCAGCGATGGAAGCGATGGGGATGACGACGACGATAGCGAACCGGTGGGAGAAGACTCCAACCTGATTTCCGCATTCTCGTTCGCCGAAGCAGATCTGTTCCGGCCTGGATCCAACAACTGGGTTGTCTCCGGACAGCACACAGTCTCAGGAAAGCCGCTGCTCTCGAATGACATGCACCTCGACCACCAGATGCCGAACCTGTGGTTCGCGGCACATCTGAAGAGCGGCGGATTCGAAGTCGCGGGCGTCACTCTGCCGGGAATGCCCTTCGTGATCGTCGGCCACAACCAGCGTATCGGCTGGGGCTTCACAAACGTTGGCCCGACCGTCGAGGATGTCTATATCGAAGAATTCAACGATCAAGGCCAGTACAAAACTCCTGCGGGCTGGCGCGACTCGCAGCATCGGCAGGAAGTCATCCACGTCAAAGGCAAACCTGACGTGACGCTCGACGTAGTGACGACGCGCCACGGCCCGATCATCACGGAGCTGGCGCCGGGAGAAACGCGCAAAGTCGCGCTGCGCTGGACGCTCTACGACGGCATGACACTTCCCTTCTTCGACGTGAACTCGGCGCAGAACTGGGATGAATTCCGGAAGGCCTTCTCTAATCTCGTCGCCCCCGGACAGAACGTCATGTACGCCGACGTGGACGGCCACATCGGCTATCAAGCTACCGGCAAGGTTCCGATCCGGAGGGCGGGCGATGGCAGTCTTCCGGTCAGCGGCAGCGACGACGGGCACGAGTGGAACGGATACATTCCGTTCGATGAGATGCCACGCGTCTACGATCCCGAGTCGGGCATTCTGGCCAGCGCCAATGGGCGAATCACTCCCGACGGTTACAAGTATTCCATCAGCACGGAATGGGAAGCGCCGTGGCGGACGGATCGAATTTACCGGGTGCTGGAATCGGGAAAGAAGTTTGCGCCGCCCGACATGCTGGCGCTGCAAATGGACGTCTCCTCCGCCTACGACCGCTTCTGCGCCGACAAATTCGTGTACGCGCTTGACCACTCCGGCAAGATTTCCGCGAAAGCAAAGAAGGCCGCTGACATTTTGCGCGATTGGGACGGACGGATGTCCGCCGATTCGGCCGCGCCCGCGATCGAGACCAAGGCTCGTCAGGAACTGGTGCGATTGCTCTTGGAACCGAAGCTCGGCCCGGCAACGGAGGGCGCAGCGCCGGGCACTCTGACGTGGAAGAGCTATCGCTGGGGCATGTCGACAGTTTGGGTGGAAAACGTGCTTACCAAGCAGCCGGCACGCTGGCTGCCGCCGGGATACAACGATTACCAGAGCTTGCTGGCAACAGCCGTGGAGAATGTCCTGTGGCAACCGGAAGTTCCCTCCGACGTGAGCCAATGGAAGTGGGGCAAAATCCATCCCGTGGAAATCGAGCATCCCGTCCTCAGCCATTTGCCGCTGATCGGAGAATTCACCGGCCCCGGCCTGCATCCGCTGAGCGGAAGTGCGTTGACGGTGAAGGCGGGGGATGGAGAACTTGGGCCGTCCGAGCGAGTGACCTGGAACTTCGCGGATTTCGACAAGAGCACACTGAATCTCGTTACCGGGGAAAGCGGAGTCTTCCTGAGCAAGCATTACATGGACCAGTGGCCGGTCTGGTACGCCGGCAGAACATTCAACTTCGCCTTCTCGCCAGCCCAGGTGGAGAAGCGGAAGAAGCATGAGATGACGCTGGAGCCGCGCTAGGGGAAATTAGCAATTAGCACTCGGCAATTGGCACTCAGCAAACAGCATTCAGATCACACTTTGAATTGTCATCCTGAGCGAAGCGAAGACCCGCTGTCCCGGTAGCCAGAAGAAAGCAGACCCTTCGCTTCGCTCAGGATGACAATTCTATTTGGGTGTGCAAGTTTGTTTGGGAATGACACTTCCCTGTTCTGCATTTCCTGAGACCTAAGACCAGACCTGCTCCTAGAAATCCACAGTCTTTACGTCGATAACCTCTCCGCTGATGTCGATCTGGGTCTTCTGTAGCTTGTCGGTGGTGGTGTCGTAGATTTGCAATTCCCCGCCCTGCGCCAGATACACCACGTTGCGATTCGAGATCGGCTCGATGCCGGTGACATCGCCGCTCGCGGGCGGAATCACAACCGCGCCGGTCAGCGTGTTGTAGATGGAGAGGCAGCCCCGCACTTCCGCATCTGGCGGAGGAGGGATGGGAGGGATGATTTCACTACAGGAGTGTGCTCCCACGAAGACCTGGCCGTTGGCCCCGAGCGCCATGCGGTTGTGATAGCCGTCGGTGATGATGATCCCGGACCTCGTGACAGTCATGCTGGTGAGATCGAATACAGTGAGCAGGCCGCAAGATGTTGCCGCCGTGGTCTGGCCAGTGCACGATTGGGCGGGAGTTCCGTCCAAATTGTAAGGAGTTCCCGCCAGATACATTGTCGTGCCGTCCACCACCGCAAAGCTGGCGGCACACAGCGCGTTGGCATCACACACTCCAACGGGCGCACCCGCTGTATTTGTCGCGAGGTCGAGCGTCTGCACGCTGGCTTGCGTTCCGCCGCACTCGAGACCGCAATTCACGACGTAGGCGGTGTTGTCGTCACCGCTGAAAAAGGCAGTCACCGGACGGTCGAAACCAGCCAAGAAAGTCACGGTCGGGTTGCCCGTGCCAAACGAGATGACCGCAACCGAATTCGAGTTGTCGCTGAAAGCCAGAAGGCGATTGCCGCTATGGCCGAGCGCCAAATAGCGAACTGCGGGCACGTCCAGTTCAGCCGTGATCGCGCCCGTATTCATATTGAGGACCTCAATCGCGCCCGGAGATTGGGCCACTACGGGCGCGGTGGGCACGGCGATGTAGGCTGTCAGACTGTCCGGCGAAACTACAAAACTCTCGGTAAAGCCCGGCAAGGTAATTTGGGCGGAAGTGCTCTCGCCAGCATTGCTGATTAAAGTGAGTTTGTTATCGCTCTTACTGAAGACCAGCGTCTGCACTCGGTTGGGCGTAACTACCATCAGGCCGGGCGTCGCGCCTGCGGAAATGGCTTGCACCGGTGCACGTACATCTTTCTCCGCGTCAATGATCTGCACGCCCGCCAGTACATTGGAGATGAAGGCGCGAAATTTCAGGCCGCTACCGCCGCCGCCCCTGCTGCTGGGCGAGGAGCCACAGCTCAGAAACAGCAAACTGACAGGCAGGAGAAATGACAACAGAATCAGGGCCCTTTTCAAACCTGGGACTCCAAAGAGCATGCAGGATAATCACTTAGATGTAAGAGTTGGATTATAGCAAAGCTTGAAAACGTTGCCTGACCAGCGGCCACTCCGCATCAGTCACCCGGCTCGCGCGTCGCTGCCAGATTGTGACTGCGGCGTTTTCGCCGAGGACCTTTACAACGTACCCCTGCAGTGGCTGCAAGCCGGTTTCGGCGGATGCGCCGCTAGAGCGGCTTCCTGTATTCTCAAGTAAATGGCAGGAAATTTCCTCGAACGGCTGGCCAAGTCTCCCGTGCTCTGCGATGGAGCCATGGGTACGCTTCTCTACTCGAAAGGCATTTTTATCAACCGGTGCTATGACGAACTGAATCTGTCGCAGCCGGAGCTGATCCGCGGCATTCACCATGAATACCTGCAAGCGGGCGCCGAGATTGTTGAGACCAACACCTTTGGTGCCAATAGTTTCCGTCTGGCACGCCACAGCCTGGCAAACCGGGTACGCGATTTCAACCTGGCTGCAGCCCGAGTCGCGAGGGAGGCCGCCAAGAGCTTTGATGTTTGGGTGGCCGGGTCGGTCGGCCCCCTCGGAGTTCGCATCGAGCCTCTGGGTAAGACCTCGTTTGAAGAAGCCCGGACGGCATTTCGCGAGCAAATTGCAGCCCTGATCGAGGGTGGCGTCGACTTGTTGATGCTCGAGACATTCGGTTACGTGGAAGAACTCCACCAGGCCGTGCTCGCCAGCCGCGACGTGAATCCCAAGATCCCGGTCGTCGCTCATGTCACGATCGATGAAGACGGAAACTGCCTCGACGGATCGGACCCGGAGGCGTTCGCAACTCGGCTCACGGAATGGAAAGTTGATGTTATCGGCATTAACTGCAGCGTGGGACCGGTCGCCATGCTGGAAGCCATTGAACGCGTGCGTGCAGCCACCGATCTTCCCCTGGCCACCCAACCCAACGCCGGCATGCCTCGCTCGGTCGAAGGACGAAACATCTACCTGTGCTCGCCGGAATACATGGCGAGCTACACCCGGAAGTTTGTCGCGGCGGGCGTGAGCCTGATCGGGGGCTGCTGCGGAACCACACCCGAGCATATTCGCGCCATGAAGTCGGGATTGCGGGTCCGGGAGGCGCGCCAGAAGACGACCGTCTCGGCTGTTTCTCACGAGCACGCCGCAGTGGCCGTCCCTGCGGCCATCCCGCTAGCCGACCGTTCTCGAGTGGGCGCCAAAATTGCGCGTGGCGAATTCCTGACCATGGTCGAGATTGTGCCGCCCAAGGGCATCGCGATCCAGAAGGAAATTGAGGGCGCGAAATTTGTAAAGTCAGTAGGGGTGGACGCGATCAATATCCCGGACAGTCCGCGCGCGTCCGCGCGTATGAGCAATCAGGCACTGGCCCTGCTGATGCAGCAGGAGGTCGGCATCGAGGCTATCCTGCACTACACCTGTCGGGACAGGAACGTGCTTGGCATCCAGTCAGATTTACTGGGGGCAGCGGCGACGGGAATCCGCAACCTGATCTGCATCACCGGCGACCCGCCCAAAATGGGTAACTATCCCGACGCCACAGCGGTGTTCGACGTGGACGCTATCGGCCTCGTGAACATTGTTCGTAACCTGAACTGTGGACTGGATCTGGGCGGAAACACCATCGGCAAGGGTACGGGCTTTGTCATTGGTGTGGGCGCGAACCCGGGCTTGCCCAACCTGGATGAAGAAATCCGCCGCTTCGAATACAAAGTGGAAGCGGGGGCGGAGTACGTAGTGACTCAGCCCGTATTCGACCTGAATTTGCTCGAGAACTTCCTGAAACGAATCGAGCACTGCCGCATCCCAGTAGTAGCAGGAATTTGGCCGTTGGTCAGCGCGCGCAATGCCGAGTTCATGAAGAACGAGCTGCGGGTTTCCGTGCCAGACAGCATCATGCAGCGGATGACGAAGGCATCGACGCCAGAAGCAGCGCGCGAGGAAGGTGTGGCAATCGCGCGTGAGATGCTGAGGGCGCTCCGTGACCGGGTGCAGGGAGCACAGATCAGCGCGCCGCAGGGGCGGTACACGTCCGCGGTGGACGTTCTGGAAGCACTGGGCTAGGCGCCAACCCCCTCGCGTACGATTTCGGGAAGCCTGCCTGAACAATTTACAAGATTAGACAAATTTCATTGGACATCTGGAGCCAGAAACGGCATTAGAATAGAGATACAGGAGCAAATGGCTTGGCGAAGTTTGAAGAATGCCTCGAGCGTCTCGAGAAAATCGTCCAGGAACTGGAGAAAGGGGAGGTTCCTCTGGAAAAGTCGCTGACGCTTTTTGAAGAAGGCATGCAGCTTTCCGCTTCCTGCCGAAAACAACTGGAGGACGCGGAAGGCAAAGTAGAGATTCTGTTAAAACAGAACGGGAAACTCCAAACAGTACCGTTCGAGCCCCCGGCCGAGAAGGTGTCACGCAAGTAACACCCATTCGCGCTCGGAGTATCAACGCCTGTGGTAGCAGTTGTGCTGTCGCAGCCAAGGCCGCCGCTTAACGCGGTGGAGTAAGGGGGATGTATGGAGCCATTGAATGTAGTCCTGTATCAGCATGACGCCGGAACCGCACGGGCTCTGGCCGCAAAACTCTCTCAGCACTTTCCTTCCGTCTACCTGACTCGCAATCGTGAAGAAATTCGTCCCACGATCGCCCGCCTCCGCGCCGACGTGCTGGTGTTGGACGTGGAAACTTCCCGCTCCGGCGAGGTGGAGCGCTTACACCAGGAGTTCCCCGGTCTCAGCATTGTCTGCACCCACCGGCTGGCAGATGAAGAGCTTTGGACCGAGGCGCTAAACCAGGGGGCAGACGATATGTGCATGCCCAGGAATGCCGACCATGCAGTACGCTCCGTATTGCGCAACCGGGCGCGCCGCGCCGCTGCCTGATTGCTGATTGCTCTTGTTAATCGGGACGCCCGCCGGGCGTCCCTTTTCACTTCTGCGAATCATGCTTGTTATACTGCGTTGCCATGCTGAAACAAGTCCTGGAGCAGGGGCGCGACGCGGCAGACCGCGCACTGGAAAGGCTCTTGCCCCCGGCCACTCAGCATCCCACCTCCATTCATCAAGCCATGCGACACAGCGTCTTTGCGGGTGGAAAGCGCCTGCGACCGATTCTCTGTATGGAAGCGGGGCGCATGGTCGCAGAACAGTTACCCGCCGGGATCGAAGACGCCGGTGCCGCGCTCGAAATGCTCCACACTTACTCCCTGATCCACGACGATCTGCCCGCTCTCGATAACGACGACCTGCGCCGTGGACGCCCGACGTCTCACAAAGTCTTCGGCGAGGCGATCGCGATTCTGGCCGGAGATGCTTTGCAGACCCAGGCCTATGAAGTGCTCGCCCAGGTGCGCTGCCCCTCAGAAGCGCGTGTCGCCATCATTCGCGAAATTGCACACGCGACCGGGACTGTTGACGGCATGATCGGCGGCCAGGTGGTCGACCTCGAAGCCGAGCACGCGAAGCCGAGCCTGGAGACGCTCGAATACATCCACCGCTCGAAGACCGCGGCCCTGATCACCGCGAGCGTGGTCTGCGGGGGGATGTACGCCGGAGCCACTGCCGGCCAGGTTGCCCGGTTGCGTACCTTCGGCCAATCCGTGGGCCTTGCGTTCCAGATCGTGGACGACGTGCTTGACGTCACCCAGACTTCCGAACAATTAGGGAAGACTGCGGGTAAAGACACCGCTGCCGAAAAGACTACCTATCCGGCCCTGTACGGGATCGACGAGTCGCTGCGCAAAGCCGACGCCTTGGTGGATCAGGCCTGCGCCGAACTAAACGAGTTCGGTCCCGCCGCGTCTACTCTGAAGGATCTCGCGCGCTTTCTCGTCGAGCGCAAAAAGTAGTTTCGTTGCTCTCTCCCTTGTTCCCTTGTGCACTTCCCCCCTTGATCCGCCGACCCAGCAGGCGTACATTGAATCTGCTCTCGCGGTTCCCCGCCTCCTTCTCTCCTCAGCCCAAAGGTACGCGCAATAGCTGCAGTGTCTGCGCAACTAAAGGCGGTCGGCGGATGGGTACCCCCATATATGGTGTTTTATTTCTTGACCCATGCCGTCTTTCGCCGTTACAGTTGGTCAAAAGCCGTGATAGCTGTCCGGGGTCATGGGACAGCATCGTACTGTGCAGCAAGGGGAGGAACCTGGGTAGTTAATACGCAGGTTCCGGCACAGTTCCGCGGCGCACACTAGCCAACGCAGGTTGCCAGCAGACCGGAAGTGCGCGCGCACGAAGGAGTGAGCTTTGCTCAAACTCAAAAGGCTGCAAATTCTGGGATTCAAGTCGTTCTGTGATCGCACTGAGCTGAAGTTCCATGGCGAAGGCATCGCCGCCATCATCGGCCCCAACGGCTGCGGAAAGTCGAATATCGCGGACGCCATCTCCTGGGTGCTGGGCGAGCAGTCGGCTAAGTCGTTGCGCGGTTCGCGCATGGAAGATGTGATCTTCTCTGGCACGCGCGACCGCAATCCTACCGGCATGGCAGAAGTGTCCCTAAGTTTGATCGATCCCGAGATCTACTCTGGCGCCGACGCGAGCGAGCCGACCCAAATCGATATTCAGAACGATATCCCCACCGGCAACGAAGATTGGGACGAAGCCGAACTTCGCGCCCAAGCGACCGCAGAAACCGAGCAAGCAGTTGAAGACGCCCAGCCCGGAAGAACTGAGGAAGTGGAAGGCGCACTGCCCCCGCCTGTCGAAGCCAGCGAAGGCGTCGCTACTGGACCGCAGGTAGTGCTGAAGATCCGTCGGCGCAAGTTCAATGCGCAGCAAGCTCATGCGGGAGAGATTGTAGTCACGCGCCGCCTGTTCCGTTCCGGCGACAGCGAATACCTGCTGAACGGAAAGCTGTGCCGACTGCGCGACATTCAGGAACTGTTCATGGGCACAGGTCTTGGCCCCGAGTCTTACGCGCTCATCGAGCAGGGACGCATCGGCCAAATCCTGAGCAGCCGTCCGACCGACCGCCGCGCCGTGATCGAAGAAGCGGCCGGGGTCACAAAATTCAAGACCAAGAAGCGCCTCGCCGAAGCCCGCCTGGAAGAAGCGAAACAGAATCTGAACCGCGTGAATGACATTTTCGAAGAAGTCACGCGCCAGATGAACTCGCTCAAGCGCCAGGCGAGCAAGGCGGAGCGCTATGCCCGTCTGCGGGACGAAATGCGCGCCAAGCTCCGCGTCGTGCTCGCCAGCAAGTTCACGAAGATGGATCAGGAAGGCCTGTCTCTCGACACGCAGATCAACCAACTGGGCGAGGAGATCCGCCACCAGACCGAGAGCGTGCAGCAACTCGAAACCGAGCACTCCGAACGTACACAGCGCGGATATTCGATCGAAACCGAGCTGCGGCAAAACCGCGAACGGCTTAACCAGATCGCAATCGAAGTCGACCGCGCCCATGCCCGCCGCCGGACGAACGAAGAACGCTGTGACGAACTGACTGTCCGCTCTGCTTCTTCCGAAGCGGAAATGGCGCAGGCGAAGAATCGGCTGATGGCCCTTGAGGAAGAGCGCGACGGCCACCAGCAAGTATTGGACTCGGCGGCTGCGAATCTGGTCGCGGCGCAACAGGAACTGACACTCAGCCAGCGGGAAACAGCCGCCGCAGCAGCAGCTCTCGCCGCTCTGGAACTGGAGCAGGAATCTTCGCGCGCGTCCATCCTGGAGGCGGTTGGCGCCGCTTCCAATCTTCGCAACCAGTTGACGCAGTCCCAGGAACGGCTGGCGGGAATAGACCGCGAAGAGCAGCGCCTGCGCGCCGAAATCGCGATTGCGGCAGAGCAATCCGAGGCCTTCGGCGGCCAGCGCGGACAACTCGAATTGGAATTTGAAACTGTGTCCCAGCGCGTAAACGGACTGGCCGACGAGATTGCAGAGCTGCGCCGGACGACCGAGAGCAAGCGGCAGGAAGAAACCGAGACCAAGAGATCTCTCGATTCCTTGCGCTCGGAGTATGCGTCCGCGCTCGGGAAAAAGGGATCGCTCCAGGCCGTCATCGCCGAGCATGGATATTCCACCGAATCCGTACGCCGCCTGTTTCAATCGGGCGCGCTGCAAGGAGGACACGCTCCCGCCGGTGTTCTGGCTGATTTCCTGGAAGTGGATCCGCGCTACGAGCAGGTTGTGGAAGACTTTCTGCGCGATGAGCTGAATTACGTCGTGGTGAAGTCGTGGGATGCTGCTGACGAAGGTCTGCGTTTGCTGCGCGCCGACGTTGACGGCCGGGCGACTTTCCTGGTGCATCCGGAAGACTCCCAGGCAAAGTTTTCCTTCGTGGTGGACGAGAGTCTACGGCACACTCCCTCGAACGCCTCCGTCGTTCCGCTGAAGAGTTCGATTCGAGTGCTCAACGGGTTCGGAAAATCGTTGGAAATGATCCTGCCGAAGTTGGGCAATGGCTTCATCGTTCCCGATCCAGGCGTGGCGCGGGAACTCGCTCTCAGCAATCCGGACGCTTTCTTCCTGTCGCAGTCGGGCGAATGCTTCCACAATGTGACAGTTACCGGCGGCAAGCAGCGCAGCGAAGGCCCGCTGTCGATGAAGCGCGACTTGCGCGATGTGTTGCGTCTGCTCGAGGAACTGGAACGCGCGCTGAGCGAGAAGGAACTGCGCGCGCTCTCACTGGGACGCGAAATCAAGGATCTCACTTCCCTGCACGATCGGTTAGAGGACGAGAAGCGCGAAGCGGAAAAACTGGCGATGACGTCCGGCCACATGCTGTCGCAGTTGAACACGGAGCTGTCGCGCGTCCGTGAGCGTCTTGACGTAAGCGAAAGCGAACTACGCCGACTTACGGGTGAACGTCAGGAGCAAGAGAGCCTGGTCGCGTCCCGGCAGGCAGAACTGGCGACCATCGAGGAGCGGCGCGTGCAATGTGAAATGCAGACCGCCGATGGGCAGGAGCGCCTCGCCGGCTTGCGGACCCGGCGCGATGCCGCCGCCGAGGCCTCTTCGCAGCGCGCTTCGCGCGCCGCAGCCCTCGAAGAGCGCCATCGTTCTGCTACCACGCTGCTCGAGCGTATCGAAACACTCGTCAACGAAATGCGTGAACGCGCCCACACACTCCAAGCCCAGATGGAAGCCGCAGTCGCCGAGAGCTCGCAGCGCCATAGCGAGAATCAGCAACTGGCCGAGCAATTGGTCGAGTTCGAGTCGGAATGCAATGCCGGGGAAGCGCGGGACGGCCTGTTGCAATTCGAATCGGAGCAAGTGCGCGCGCGACTGGCTGAGATCGAAGACCTCCTACGCAGCACGCGCCAACAGCTGGATCAGGCTCGCGACCGTCGCGGAGAACTTGCGGCAACCGCCGCCAAGCTTCAGTCCGATTTGCAGCATCTGGCTGATACTTGCCTCAACGAATTGGGCATCGAGCGCCCGGTGCTGATGGCCGACACCACGATTGCGCTCGTCACCGGCGAAGAACTTGCAGTCGAAGACCAGGCCCAACGCGAGATGCGGACGCGCCTCGATGCCATGGGCCCGGTCAACATGATGGCCCTCGAAGAGTACAAAGAAACCGCGGAGCGCCATCAGTTCCTGGAAACGCAACGCAAGGACCTACTCGATTCCATCGAGAACACGACCGCCACCATCCGTGAGATCGACCAGGTTTCGCGGCAGAAGTTCGAAGAGGCCTTCCGCAGAATCAACGAAAACTTCGGGGCGACCTTCCGCAAACTGTTCGGCGGCGGACACGCATTCATGCGGCTTACCGACGAAGAAAACAGCGCCGAGAGCGGGATTGACGTGGTGGCCTCGCCTCCCGGCAAGAAGCTGCAGAACGTCCTGCTGCTCTCGGGCGGCGAAAAGGCGCTTACTGCACTGTCGTTGCTGGTGGGCATATTCCAGTATCAGCCGAGCCCATTCTGCATTCTCGACGAGGTCGACGCGCCGCTCGATGAAGCCAACATCGGACGCTTCACCGACCTGGTGAAGGAAATGGCCGTGAAAACACAGTTCGTCCTCATCACCCACAGCAAGAAAACCATGAGCATCGCGCCCGTGATGTATGGCGTGACTATGCAGGAACCGGGCGTGTCGAAATTGGTCTCGGTACGCTTCGGGGCGGCATAAAAGGGTCTGCGATCAGGAGAGGAACTGATATGGATGAATCTCCCTCCCCGCCTGGGTGCACAAATCCATTGAACGAGTGGCAGATCCTGGAAATCCGGATGGGGATCGAGGAAGCTGATCGGGGTGAGTTCGCCACTGATGAGGAAGTACGCCAGTTGCTGAAGTACTGGACGTTTCGTGCGCGTCAACGGAACGCGTGACAAGTATGCGGTTTATGCTCGGACCGTTTATCCTCTGCCATCCTCAGCTTTTCCACATTACCCTCACGTCAAAACCCTTGCGGAATAAGGCTTCTCACAGTCCTGTGAACTGTCAATCTTTTTCGCTTCGACGGCGCTCTACACCCTTCCCCGCCCGCCACAGAAAGCGTTGACAAATTTCTCCCGGCAGTTAGAATACGCGGAGTTTTTTGCAACTAGAATTACATCATGAGCCCCGAACTCCTCGACTCCGTCCTTTTGCAAACCGACTATCCCGAATTGGAGCTGCACGCGAGCGGTAAGGTCCGTGATGTTTACCGTCTCGATAACGAGCATCTGCTGTTCGTTGCTACCGACCGCATTTCCGCATTCGACTATGTGCTGGCCACTGGCATTCCCCATAAGGGCCGGGTGCTGACGCAGATTTCTCTGTTCTGGTTCGACTTGCTCAAAGACATCGTGCCCAACCACGTTGTCACCGCCGATGTGGATCGCTATCCGGCCACCATCCTGGAGTATGCGGACGAACTCCGCGGCCGCTCGATGATGGTAATGCGCGCGGAAATGTTCCCTGTTGAGTGCGTGGTGCGCGGTTATCTTTCCGGTTCGGGATGGAAAGAGTACAAGACCACCGGCAAAGTGTGCGGCATCCAGCTGCCGGCAGGATTAAAGGAGTCCGAGGCACTGCCGGAGCCTATCTTTACTCCCGCGACCAAGGCGACGACCGGCCACGACATCAATATCTCGTTTGAGGAGATGTGCAAGCTGGTCGATCCCGGACTGAGCCGGCAACTGCGCGATATCAGCCTGAAAATCTACAAGAAAGCTGCCGACTACGCGCGGCAGCGCGGTATTATCATCGCCGATACCAAGTTTGAATTTGGTCAAACCGGCCAGGGAATCACCTTGGCCGATGAAGTTCTCACCCCGGATTCTTCGCGCTTCTGGCCGGCCGACAAGTATCAACCGGGCAAGGCGCAGGAGTCCTACGACAAGCAGTATGTAAGGGATTACCTCGAAGAAATTCGCTGGAACAAGCTGCCGCCCGCGCCTGCCCTCCCCCAAGAGGTTGCGCGGCGTACCAGCGAGAAGTATCTCGAGGCGTATCGTCAGCTGACGGGACGCGAGTTGGAGATTTAGCCACCGCGCGCTCGGAGCACTGGGCATGGGCGTTGCGGACTGGATCATCCTCGCATTTCTGCTGTTCTCGGTGGTCACGGCCGCCTGGGAAGGCTTCTTTCACGAAGCCTTCGGACTGGCGGGCTTGATTGTGGGATATCTGCTGGCGGCGTGGCAGTATCGGCGGCTGGCGGACTGGTTTGAGCCCATTTTGAAGCAGCCGTGGTTGGGCGAGATTGGCGCGTTCCTCATCATTTTTTTCGCGGTCATGATCGTAGCCTTTCTTGCCGGACGGTTGGCACGCTGGCTGATGAAAGAAGCGGGCCTGACCGCGCTGGACCGGACTCTGGGTGGGCTGCTGGGTCTCTTAAAGGGCAGTCTGGTAGTGGCGATTGTGCTGGTGGCCTTAGCCGCCTTCGCGCCCGCCGCAAGGTGGCTGCCGGGATCGCAGTTGGCTCCCTACTTCCTGGTCGTGGGAAGAGCTGCAGTCTGGCTGGCGCCGCCGGAGTTGCGCCACCGGTTCGACGAGGGGCTGGAGTATTTGCGGAAGGCTCAAGCCGCGACTCAGCAGCCCTCTGCCCCGGCCAAGTAGAGTTCGCGGGTAGCTGTTCAAGATTTCAGTGTTGCGGAAACGAGAGGACGCCGTGAAAGATCAACTGGAAGCGCTCATTTTTCAAATGTATCGTAGCAATATTCTCTATTCGGAAGCGGTCCGCGAATTCAAGAAACGGTTCATCGTCACCGTGCTCGAGGAGAACCGAGGCAACCAGTGCAAGGCGGCGCGGGAATTGGGCATGCACCGCAATACGCTCAGCCGCACCATGCAGGAACTGAAGATTGATGTGCGGCAGTTGCGCGAAGGAACGAAGCGACCGCCGCGCAGCGCGAGGCCCGCCGGTCTGGAGCGGAAAGTCGCGCGTTAATCCAATCCGAGTTCTCGTAAAAAAGGCGGTCCCGTTCGGGACCGCCTTTCTGTTGTAGTTCCGCTGACTGGTTTTATTGTGCCGCCGGTTTCTTGTGAAGGGGTGCCTTCCTCTTGGCCGGAGCGGGGGCCGCCTTCACAATCAAATGGCCGTCTTTCATCGTCATCACGAACGGTTTGGGCTCATACGAAACGGGCGTCCCTTCAAACTGCAGGTCGGCGTCCACCTTAGGCATCTGACGGGCGGGGACCGCAGCTGCCATGGTTAGATTAATGTCCGCACGCTTGGCATCAATGTCATCCTGGCTACCCGCAAGTTTCAGTTCGCTCGGCGAGTCGATGCTAAGTACCCGGGCGACCATCTGGAGCGGTTTACCTTTCAATACGCTCCACACCTTCTCAGCGTCTTCGGGCTTGCCTTCGGAGAGGATCAGTTGCCACTCGGCAAAGCTCATGTCCTGCACTTTTTTGGTCTTCACCAGGTCGGCAGCCTGGTCCGCCGGTGTCGGAGGTATGTATTGCTTGATGGTGAAACCCGCAGGCGGCAAAGTCGTGGTGGCGGTTTGCGTCAGCAATTCGTTCCAGCCATCCTCGGCGCCGTGGTACTTGACGTACTTGCTCTTTCCGAACTTGATCACGTCCGCCTTGCCCTTGGGATCGGCGATCAGGTTGGCAGCCCGTGCGATGAAAAACAACCCATCCAGCGGCTTCTCGGCCGGACCGGGAGTCAGGTATGCCAGCGCCAGCGGATAGATGTTGTTCACGTCGGTTGGATCAGCCTCCACCGCCGCCCGCAAGTACTGCTCCGCTTTGGCGTAGTCCTTGTTCTGATAGGCGCTCATACCCACCGCGCCGTTGAAAATCACGCTCGTCTGCGTCTTGAACTTCTGAAAGTCGGCGTCCGGCATGCCCTCGGGCTTAGGCCATGTCGGCAGTACCTGCAGACCCTTCTCCCCGTACTGGGCTCCGTCCGCCAGGTCCTGCGGCGTTTTCGCTGTCATTCGCTTGCCGACCACCAGCAGCGCCAGAGCTTTCAGATTGTTCGGATTCGCTTGCAGAACCTTCTGCGCGGTCTCGACCATTTTTGGGACATTGCTGGTCGCCTGGTAGGCGCCCATCAGTTGTTCCAGCGCCTCTTCCTTCATCACGGTGTTGGGGTACTGCGTGATAAAGGCCTCGAAGCCGCTGATCTTGGCCGCGGGATCCTGCTGTCCGAGCGCGCCAATGTAGGCGTTGTACTCGGCGGGGTCTTTGATCTCTTTCTTCTGCTGCGGCGCCGCTGCTGGCTGTGAAGGGCTCGGCTGCGGCTGCTGTGCCGGAGCGGGAGCGGTTTGAGCGACGGCGGTAACAGCGGCTACCAGCAACATCGCGAGAAAGATCTTCTTCATTCCTGTGGCTCCTTAACTCTTCGGGGGAAGCTGGAATCGACACCTTGCCCGGCGCACCCAAGCTTCGTGCCGGGCTTCGTCTTGGACAACGACCAAGCGAAGATCCCGTGAATCCTGGCCCGCTTGTAAAGTGTAGGGCGGCCAGCGATTAAACCGGTGAGCGGATTATAAGGATGTCATCCTGCTAAGGCAAGCCGTTTGCTGGCCTTAGCTCTCCCTGTGTGCTTCGATGCGTAAACAGGCAGAGGGGGATGGATTCGGCTGCGCCACTGCTTACCCGAAAGCGCTACCATCTACCCTAGAGGAGCTATCTGGATGAAAGATGCATCAAACTCAGCCTTGGCTGGGCAAGTCGCGGTCGTCACCGGGGCCGGACGCGGCATTGGCGCTGCCATTGCCACGACCCTTGCCCAGTTGGGAGCCCACGCCGTCTTGTGCGGACGCACGCGCGGAGCCCTCGAAGCGACCTCGTCGGCGATCCATAACCAAGGCGGGCAAGGTACCGTCATGGAATGCGACGTAGCCGATCTGCGCTCAGTGGAATCAGTGGCGGCATCCGTCCAGAAAACATTTGGCAGGCTCGACATTCTCGTCAACAACGCGGGCATCGGCGGCGGCGCTGTACCGTTGCATCAGCTCTCACCTGATGTCTGGGATAGTGTGATGAACACCAATCTGCGCGGCGTCTACTACTGCATCCGAAGCTTTGCGCCGATGATGATCCGCGCTCGCGGTGGCCACATCATCAACATCTCGTCCCTCGCCGGCAAGAACGCACTGCCGAATGGAGCCGCATACTCTACGTCAAAGTGGGGACTTAATGGATTGACTTATTCCGTCGCCGAGGAGCTGCGTGCGCACAATATTCGCGTCTCCGTCATCTGTCCGGGCTCGGTGCATACGGAGTTCAGCCCGCACGCAGGGAAAAGCGCCGAGAAGATGTTGCAACCCCGCGACGTCGCGCACGTTGTCACTATGATCGTGACCCAGGCGCCGCAGTCGTTCGCTAGTGAGATCCTGCTGCGGCCGACGCAGAAACCGTGAAGAAGTCTATTCGCCAGCGGACCTGTGCACTCATTCCTGATACTCGTGCTGCTGAGCAACGCAATCGGCTGGTGCTTCCCTAAGCGCTACTTCTTGAACAGATTCTCAAACGCCTGCCGCGCATCATTGGGACGAGCCATGCCTTTGCTGGACGTCTCTTTCTCGAGCGCCACACGCATGGAATAAAACGAGCAGTCGTTTCGTTTGTCTTTAGGAGAGATCCGCTCGGGAATCGGCTGGTTGCATTCGAAGCGGCTGGACGGGTCGAAGTATTCGCACTGCTTGCAGGAGTGGAGTTCGAATCCACATTTCGGACACTGTCCGACCGGCTCGGTAATCGACTGCAAGAGCGTCCCGCACTGAGAACAGCGAGAGACAGTGCGCGTCCCCGGCATGTTCAGCGGGCGAGGACCAAATGTATTGTCTTTACGCGGAGCAGCCGGCTGCTCCAGCTTTTTCTGCGGTTCGCGGCCGGAGTCCTGGTATCCGCGCTGACGGTACTTGCGGTCCGACAAGGAAAGCCTCCCGACGAGGCCTCATTCTCCGCCTTTCGACCGCCGCGTACAAGGGCTTCTTCGCAGACGCGGTCCTGTCGATGAGGGGTACCATGAGTAGTCGCCTCACGGCTTACTAGTAAGATGCCCGTTCGTCTAAATTACGGGCGAAGCGGACGACAGCGTGCTCGCGAAAAAATACCTCCGATGGTTCCGGCTGGCGCTGGTGTGCGCCGCCCTGCCACTTTACGCGGAAGACTCCCCTTTTGGCAGTATTCGCCTCCCCCGGGTCAACACCCCTCCCCGCATCGAAGAGTTCCTCAACATGGAGCCGAGTCCCGCCTGGAAAGACAAGTTGGCAAGGGCGGAACAGTTCCACCAACGAATCCCGAGTGATGGCGCGCCGGTTTCAGAGCGAACCGAGGTCTATCTCGGATACGACGCCAAGAACCTATACGCGATCTTCATCTGCTTCGACAGTGAGCCGCAGCGGCTCCGCGCCCGCCTGTCGCGTCGCGAGGATATTTTCGACGATGACTTTATCGAGCTCATGCTGGATACATTTAACGACCACAGGCATTCCTATGCTTTTTTCGCAAATCCGCTGGGCGTGCAAGCCGATGCTCTCTGGGCGGAAGGGCCCGGGACGGGCGACCAGAACTTCGACATGTCATTCGACACAGTCTGGAATTCGTCGGGACGAGTCACCGATCGTGGATACGTGATCTGGATGGCGATTCCCTTTCGCAGCCTGCGCTTTTCATCGAGTGATCCGCAGACCTGGGGTCTGATGCTGGCGCGGAACATCCCGCGCAAGAACGAGCAATCGTTCTGGCCGCAGTACTCGAGTCGCATCCTGGGACGTCTGAATCAGGAGGGCCGCGCCAGCGGTTTGGAAAAAATCTCTCCGGGACGAAACCTGCAGCTCATCCCCTACGGAGTGTTTCGCTCGTTCAAAGAGCTCGACCTGCGCGATCCTAACGACCCCAAATACACTCAGCGCGCAGTGTTTGGACAGTTTGGCCTGGATGCGAAGGCGGTATTGAAAGACAAGTTCGTTCTCGATGTGACCGCGAACCCGGACTTCAGCCAGGTGGAATCGGACGACCCTCAGGTCACGGTGAATCAGCGCTTCGAAGTGCAGTTTCCGGAGAAGCGGCCATTTTTTCTCGAAAACTCGAATTATTTCCAAACGCCGATTCAGTTGCTGTTCACGCGACGGATCGCAGACCCCAAATGGGGCGTTCGTTTAACCGGCAAAGACGGCCCTTGGGCAGTGGGCACGCTGGTTGCGGGGACCGATTCGCCGGGTGAAGCAGTGACGCCGCCATCTCCCGGCGAGCCTGGCAATCCTCTGTTTGGCAAGCATGCGCTGTTTGCTATCGGGCGGGTCAGCCGGGATATTGGAAGCCAATCTTCGATCGGCCTGCTTTACGCCGATCGAGAGGCGGGCGGATTCTTTAATCGCGTGGGAAGCGTCGACGGACGCTTCAAGCTGAACGAGAACTGGGCTGCAAACGTTCAGGCAGTGGTCAGCGCGACCATCAATCCAGACGACCCGAACTTTAACCTCTTCAACACCCATGGCCAGTATCAGGCCGGTTCGGCTGCGGAGGTGATCCTCCAGCGCGATGGTCGCAAGTTGAATTACTTCCTGGACTATGCCGATCGCAGCCCGGAATTTCGGACGCTGACTGGCTTTGACCCCCAACCCGATATTCACAACCTGTATGAGCGGCTCCAATACACCTTTCGCCCTGAAGGCAAGCGCTTGATTTCCTGGGGTCCGATGTTTGAGCACTACCTCACCTACGACCACGAAGGCAATGAAATTGGCTCCGGCTACTTCCCTTCGCTGCGCGTCGAACTGATGGGGCAAACGTTTCTGACCGCTTTTTACGCTAAGGAAATGGAACAATTGCGCCACCAGGATTTCGATGCCATCGACCATATTCAGAAGTACACGCGTCACACCACGGAATTCGCGTTGGATACGAATTATTTTCGGATGTTTTCCCTACATCTCGACTATCGATGGGGCGAACGAGTGAATTACGATCCGCCGAGGGACCCCGACGATCCGACACACACCCTCTTCCTACCGCCGTTCCTGGCGAGCCGCACGAGCGCCTACGCGCAGGCGACCGTGCGACCGAGCCGGTCGCTGAAGATCGACAATACATACATCCTCTTCCGCCTGCACAGCTGCGCAAACTGCGGACCGCCTTTGGGAAGTATGAACAATCATATTTTCCGAACCAAGGTGAATTACCAGTTCAACAAAGAGCTTTCCTTCCGGTTCATTGGACAGTACAGCTCGGTGCTGGCGAATCCAGGTTTCACTTCTGTTCCGACCGCGAAGAATTTCAATGCCGATTTTCTCATCACCTACCTCGTCCACCCCAGCACCGCCATTTATGTGGGATACAACAGCAACCTGGAGAACATTGTGAATCCGCCGCATCTGGATATGGACGGCAACCTGGCGCGAGACGGGCGGTTGGTCAACGACGGGCGCAACTTCTTTGTGAAGGCGTCGTATTTGTTCCGGTTCTAGGGAGACGCGGCACGTCGCGTCTCTACCTCTGATTTCGGGTTGTCAACGTATCGCAGCAGTTGCGCAGTGCTGATCGAAGGCGGCTTTCAGATCGGCGGCTATGGCTTGCGCATCGCGGGATTCGATCTGCCGGCGCTCCATCATGTAGACGAGTTTGCCGTCATGAAGAATGCCGATCGACGGCGAAGAGGGCGGATAGCCCGTGAAATAAGAGCGCGCACGTTCGGTCGCTTCCTGGTCCTGGCCCGCGAATACTGATACCACCTTGGCGGGCTTGGTCGCGTTCTGGAGAGCGAGGCGGACCGCGGGACGCATGCGTCCGGCCGCGCATCCGCAGATCGAATTGACCACGACCATGGTGGTGCCGGGGCCTTGCAAGGTCTGATCCACATCGGCTGCAGTGCGAAGCTCGAGTGGAATCCGCGTAATGACGATTCAGGAACACGTTCCTCTAGCGCCGTTAACCACTTTGCAGGTTGGCGGAAAAGCGCGCTATCTGGTGGAGGCGGCGAGCGAAGACGACGTCCGGGAAGCGGTGGGCTTTGCGCGCGTAAAGGCCGTGCCGCTGTTTGTGCTGGGCGGTGGGAGCAACGTGTTGGTTGCGGATTCGGGTTGGCCAGGACTGGTCCTGAAGATTGCGATCGGCGGATTTACGCAGCAAGAGGAAGACGGCACCGTCCTGTTCGAAGCGGGCGCGGGAGTGGACTGGGATCAGTTCGTCGCGCAAGCGGTGGCCAGCGACTGCGCAGGAGTGGAGTGTTTGAGCGGCATTCCGGGCAGCGTCGGCGGCACGCCCGTGCAGAACGTGGGCGCTTACGGACAGGAAGTCTCGGAGACCATCGAATCCGTCCGCGCATACGACCTCAAGACGAATCGTGTTGTCGTTCTACCGGAGGCGGCGTGCGGCTTTCACTATCGCACCAGTATCTTCAACACCACGGAGCGCGGACGATACATCATTCTGCGGGTCGCCTACCGGCTCGCGCAGGATGGCACTCCCAGCCTGAAATATGCGGACGTGCAAAAACATTTCGCAGCCACGAGCAGCCCCCCGTCGGTGGCGCAAGTGCGAGAGGCGGTGCGACACATTCGTCAAAGCAAAGGCATGCTTATCGTGCCCGGAGATCCGGACAGCCGCAGCGCCGGCTCGTTCTTCAAGAATCCTGTGCTGAGCGAGGCGCAGTTTCACGACCTGGCCAGCCGGGCTGAGTTAAAGGGTTTGAAAATCCCGAGCTATCCCGCTCTGGATGCGCAACGCAAAGTCTCGGCGGCATGGCTAGTGGAACATTCTGGATTCGCGAAGGGATTCACGCTGGGCGCGGCAGGAATTTCGCGCAAGCACGCGCTCGCATTGATCAACACCGGGAGCGCCAGTGCGGCGGACGTTGTGCGGCTAAAAGAAAAGATTCGG
>WNEZ01002061.1_pt1 | contig 30907 bp, 8 predicted proteins | sample 5400521 | NCBI WGS metagenome assembly WNEZ01 (sample SAMN13153339, study PRJNA577476) | soil metagenome | isolation source: 120 cm saprolite under Douglas fir tree site 2 hole 1 replicate 1 | place: USA:California | collected 2015-04-18 | reverse complement strand
TGGCGTCCCAGGGTGCGCGTCATTTGGCTCTGACCAGTCGCTCCGGCCTCTCGGAGGGAAACCGTCAGCAGGTGCGCGAGTTGGAGAGCATGGGTGTTCGGGTCCTGGCACTGTCGGCGGATGCCTCAAGAGAAGAAGATATGGCTGGTGTGTTTTCCGAGCTCTCCTGCTCGCTGCCTCCCGTGCGCGGTATTGTTCACGCCGCGGGCATTCTCGACGATGGCCTCATACTCCAACAGGACCGGGAGCGCTTCGAACGCGTGATGGCGCCCAAGATACAGGGAGCCTGGAATCTGCATCGCCTCAGCGGCGGCCTGGACGTGGATTTCTTTGTCTTATTCTCCTCCACGGCTTCCTTGCTCGGATCGCCGGGACAGGGCAACTATGCATCTGCGAACGCGTTTCTGGACGCACTGGCGACTTACCGCCGGGCGTGCGCCCAACCCGGTTTGAGCATCAATTGGGGGCCGTGGGCTGAGTTCGGGATGGCGGCCGCGCTTGGTGAGCCATTTCGCGAGCGCCTGGAGAGTCATGGGCTCCGCCTCCTGCAGCCCACGCAGGCGCTGCGAATCTTCGGAAAGTTGTTGGGGGCGCGCGCATCGCAAGTAGCGGTCTTACCCGTCGACTGGGCCACCTTCCGGAGCCGTTTTCCGGCAGGAGCCGAACCCCTCGCGCTTGCAGATTTCTTTCGAGAGGAGCGACCGGTCTCTTTGGATGCGCCCGGACGCGGTCGCTACCTCGAAGACCTGAAACGCGCGCCTTTGAGCGAGCGTCGCGCTCTGCTGACCGCCTACCTCCAGGAACGGATCGCGGAGGTGCTTCGCATGGAGACCGGGCAACTGCCCCCAGCAGATCAGGGTTTCGCAGATATGGGAATGGATTCCCTCATGGCGCTCGAACTGAAGACGAGGCTCGAATTCGATCTGGGTATTTTACTTTCAGCGACCATGGTCTTTAACTACCCGACCATTGAATCGTTCGGGGAAAATCTGTTTCGAAATGTGCTCGGGCTGGATGGAGGCGCCACACTCCCTTCGCTCGATCCTCGAGAAAAAGCTCAGCCCAAGCGGACGGAGGAGGATCTCGCTGCCTTAAACGAGGTCCGGAAGAGTTCCGACGAGGAACTCGCGGCATTCATCGCCCAGGAGTACGATGCGAACCAATGAACCGGGAGACCCAGCCGCCGGATAACAAGAAAGAGCTCTCACCGCTTCAGCAGTCTTCCTTTGTTATCAAGAAACTCAAAGCCAGCCTCGACTCGATCCAGCGGCAACGAACCGAACCTATTGCCATTATCGGCGCCAGTTGCCGTTTTCCGGGCGGTGCGGTAAGTATGGAGTCGTATTGGCGGCTGCTGCGTGACGGCGTGGACGCCGTTCGAGAGGTGCCTCGTGAGCGCTGGGACGTCGACGCGTTTTACGATCCCGATCCAGCGGCGCCGGGAAAAACCAGCACCCGCAACGCGGCCTTTCTCGATCACGTCGACCAGTTCGACCCCCTGTTTTTCGGTATATCCCCCCGTGAAGCAATCAGCCTCGATCCTCAGCACCGGCTGCTGCTGGAGGTGAGCTGGGAAGCCCTGGAGAGGGCCGGGCAGGCGCCCGACCGGCTGATCGCCGACCGCACCGGTGCGTTCGTGGGAATCGGGCAGATGGATTATGCGCAGCTGCTGCTCGGGGCTGCCGATCCTGCCTCGATCGATATCTATGCCGCGACAGGCAACGGATTCTGCTTCGCTTCGGGCCGGTTGTCCTATGTTCTGGGCCTCCGCGGTCCCAATTTGGCGATCGATACGGCCTGCTCCTCGTCACTGGTGGTCATCCATTCTGCTTGTCAAAGTCTGCGCGCGCGCGAATGCGACCTGGCCCTGGCCGGCGGCGTGCAACTCATGTTGGCGCCGCACCCCTTCATTGGACTCTCAAAACTCGGTGCGCTCAGCCCCGATGGCAGATGCAAGACGTTTGATGCCTCGGCTGACGGCTATGGGCGTGGTGAAGGCTGCGGAGTTGTGGTTCTCAAGCGCCTCTCCGACGCCCTTTCCGACGGAGACGAGGTCGCGGCTTTGATCCGCGGCTCCGCGGTCAACCACGATGGCTTCAGCAGCGGTTTCACCGTGCCCAACGGCTTGGCGCAGCAGGAACTCCTGCGCCGGGCTCTGGAGAATGCCGGCGTACAGCCCAATGACGTCGGATATGTGGAAACTCACGGGACCGGCACGCAGCTCGGCGATCCCATCGATGTGGAAGCCCTGGCCGAAGTCTTCGGCCGTGGTCGCCCGTCCGATCAACCTCTGCTGATCGGTTCGGTGAAGACCAACATCGGTCACTTGGAGGCCGCCGCGGGAATCGCAGGCCTCCTCAAGGTGGTTCTTTCCCTTCAGCACGGAGAGATTCCGCCTCATCTCCACTTCAAGAAACCCAATCCCCATATCCGCTGGAACCAGATTCCAGTTAAGATCCCGATCGTCCCGACCTCATGGCATCCAACGGCGAAGAAACGCATCGCCGGTGTGAGCTCTTTTGGGTTGAGCGGCACCAACGCCCACATCGTTCTGGAGGAGGCGCCACCGCCCGCCGCCAGAGACGCATTCGTCGACCGGACTCGCCACCTGCTTCCCCTGTCGGCGCGGACGCCGAAAGCTTTGTCGGAGCTGGCAAAACGGTACGAATCTCTTCTCGCCGCTGGCCCGGACATCTTGCTGGGAGATTTCTGTTTTAGCTGCGCCACCGGTCGCGCCCACATGTCTTGCCGGGCTGGGCTGGTGGCGTCGTCAATCGCAGAGATGCGCAAGCAACTCGCCCAGTTGGCCGACGAAGCACGTGAACGCAACGAAGCCAACGGCCGGCAGCGGCCGAAGATTGCCTTCCTCTTTACTGGACAAGGCTCTCAATACGTGGGCATGGGACGGTCTCTCTACAAGACGCAGCCCAGCTTCCGCGCCATTCTCGATTCCTGCGATGAACTGCTGCGTTCCTGCCTGGAGCGGCCTTTGCTGCAGGTTCTCTATCCTGAAATTGGGACCCCATCACCTCTTGACGAAACTGCCTACACGCAGCCAGCGCTGTTTGCGCTGGAATACGCGCTGGCTAAGCTGTGGAACTCCTGGGGGATCGAGCCAGACGTGATGATGGGGCACAGTGTGGGTGAGTACGTCGCCGCTTGTCTGGCCGGGGTTTTTTCCTTGGAAGACGGTCTGAAGCTCATCGCCCAACGCTCTCGTCTGATGCAGGCTCTGCCTCGCGATGGTTCCATGGCGGTCGTTTTCGCCAACGAACGAACGGTCAGTGCAGCCATCGAGAGTGAGCGCGCCCGATTGTCAATCGCCGCTCTCAATAGCGCCGAGAATACGGTGATTTCTGGCAACACCGAGGCGCTGGGTCGCGTGCTGGCAGGCTTCGAGCGAGACGGAGTTCGTTGTAGCCGGCTCCAGGTCTCCCACGCGTTTCATTCCCCGCTGATGGAGCCGATGCTGGCCGACTTCGAGCGAGCGGCGCGGGAGATTCACTACCAACCTCCCCGCAAGGGGATAGTCTCGAACCGCGAAGGTAAGCTGGCGGGGAAGGAGATTGCTACCCCCGATTATTGGGTCCAGCATGTGCGAAACCCCGTTCAGTTTGCGGCCGGCATGGCAACCCTGGAGCGGCAGGGCCACACCACCTTCATCGAGGTGGGCCCAAAGCCGACACTTCTGACGATGGGCCGGCAATGCATCCCGAGCGGCTCTGTCCTTTGGCTACCCAGCCTGAGTCAGGGGCAGGAGGATTGGCAGACGTTGTTGCAGAGCCTGGCCCGAGTCTACGAGCAGCATGCGCGCGTCGACTGGTCTGCTTACGATGGCGATTACAAACGGCGGCGGATAATCTTACCTACCTATCCCTTCCAGCGCCAGCGCTATTGGATTGGTGGCGACGCCGGGCGAAGGCCTGTTCCCATCCGGGCGGGCTCGGCCAATGTCCATCCTTTCTTGGGCACCCGTCTACGCCTTCCGCTTTCCAGGGAAAAGCGCTTCGAAACGCAATTCAGCTCCGCTTCGCCTGGCTACATAAAAGACCATCTACTTTTTGACGCCCTTGTCGTTCCCGGCGCTTCGCATTTGGCCATGGTGCTCTGCGCAGCGAAAGAAGTCTTCGGGACTGAGACCTGTGTTCTGCATGAGCTGTTCTTCCCGCAAGCGCTCGTCCTGGATGGAAAGAGTGGCTACACCGTGCAGACAATCCTGACGCCGGAGGGTGACGATTGGGTTTTCCGAGTCGTGAGCCTTGCCGATAAAGCGGACGAGTCGGATGCAAGTGCATGGACCCTGCACTTCTCGGGTCGCGTCCGGCCCGGCGCCGAAGAGCCGAGCCCGGCGCCGGCGGAGGAAGTCGACGCGTTCCGCGACCGGTATCCCCAGGAGCTACCCGCATCCGAGTTCTACGCGCAACTTGGAAAGCTTGGCTACGGGCTGGGACCCTCCTTCCAGTGGTTAGGCTCGATATGGCAGGGAGAGGGCGAAGCACTGGCCAGGATGCAAGTGCCCTCATTGCCCGACAGGGTCGATTCCTATCGCCTCTATCCGGGTCTGATTGACTCCTGTTTCCAGTTGGTCGCAGCCTGCTGGCGCGGGGGCACTCTGCAAGCCGGAAGTGACGATATTTTCGTGCCCTTTACGATCCGCGATTTCCGCTGTTACCGCTCCCACCCGGAAGGTGAGCTATGGTGCCACACCAGCATCCGCAAAGAGCAGATTCAGGCGGGTGGTCCCTTGATCGCCGACACGCGCCTGTTCGACTCGGCAGGGCGGCTGATTGCGGAAATTGGTGGTTTCGAGGCCCGCAAGGCAAGCCGCAAGGTGCTGCTGCGCAACCTGCTCGGGAACCTGAACGACGCTCTCTACGAACTCGCCTGGCCGGTGGCTCCGGCTACACCTCCGCCCGTATTGCCGGTGTCGGAACAGGTGGCGGGCCAACCTGACTGGCTGGTGTTCTGCGATCGCGAACAGGTCGGGGCCAGGCTGGCTGAGTTGCTGCAGCGGCGCGATCATCGGTGCGTTGTGGTCGAACCGGGCGAGCGCTTCGCGCGCCTGGATATGAATCGCTTCACGGTCAACCCAGACAACCCCGCAGATTTCGACCTCCTACTGCGGGAGGTACGGAGCGGAGAATCTTCGTTCGCGGGCGTCGTTCATCTTTGGTCTCTGGACGAGGAATTACTTGGTGAGACCAGCGCGATGCCTTTCGAACGGCGCCAACGACTGGGCTGCGCGTCCGTACTCCACCTGGTTCGCGCTTTGGCTGGATCCGGCTGGAAAACTTCCCCCCAGTTGTGGCTCGTCACCCGCAATGCCGTGCCCGTCAACCCAGAGCGGAGGCCCCTCGCCGTGGAACAGTCTCCACTGTGGGGGCTTGGCCGCGTCATTGCTCTGGAACATCCGGAACTACATTGTGCACGGCTCGATCTGGATTCGGTGGGCGACGGCAATGAAGAGCAGGCCTTGCTGAACGAACTGTTGAACCCGAGCCAGGAAGACCAGATCGTGCTGCGGCGGGGCCGCCGCCATGTGGCCCGTTTGATTCGCTCTGTCGATTCCCAGGGGACAGGTGAGAGTCGGCCTAGGCAAACGGTTGGTCCCTACAAGCTCACCATGAGCGCTTTCGGAATCCTGGGCGAGCTCCGCCTGCTGCCCTTAGTCCGTCAACAGCCGGGACCAGGCGAAGTGGAAATTGAGGTCCGCGCCAATGGTCTTAACCTCCGCGACGTCCTGGTAGCCTTGGGGATGTTCAATCAATACCTCGAGCAACTGGGAGTCAAGAGCGCCGCTGAAGTTCCATTCGGCTTCGAGTGTGCTGGCGAAATCATCGTGGTGGGCGAAGGCGTTACCAATTTCAAGCCCGGTGACGAAGTGATGGGACTTAGCCTGGGCGGCATGAACAGCCACACGATTGCGAAGGAGGCGTTGATCACCGCTAAACCACCCGGATTGACATTCGACCAGGCGGCCACCATCCCCCTCGCCTTCCTGACCGCATTTTTGGGGCTTCAGCATCTGGCACGCTTGCAATCCGGTGAGCGAGTTCTGATCCATGCGGCAGCCGGAGGGGTGGGCCAGGCAGCTATGCAGTTGGCGCGCAACGCAGGCGCTGAAATTTTCGCAACCGCCAGTCCCTCGAAGTGGGATTACCTCAAGGCTCAAGGTATCAGGCATGTGATGAGCTCCCGCACTGTGGCGTTCGCTGAGGAGATCAAGGAAGCGACTGGAGGGCGGGGCGTAGATTGTGTGCTCAATAGCCTGACCGGCGAGTTTATCCCCAAGAGCCTGGAGGTGACCGCGGAGGGCGGCCGATTCGTGGAACTCGGCAAGTTCGGCATCTGGGACGAAAAGCAAGTCCACAAAATCAGACCGGACATCAAGTATTTCAATTTCGATCTGGCGCAAATCTCTTACGAGCACCCGCAGTTGGTGGCTTCATTGTTCGCCCAGTTGAGCGAGAGATTTCGGCAGAAGACGCTGCAGCCGATTGTCCACAAGGTTTTTCCTATCGAGGAAGCAGCGGACGCATTCCGTTTCATGGCCCAGGCCAAACACCTGGGCAAAGTGATTCTCTCCCATCCGCGGCAGGATGCAGCCGATTCGCCGGACCGGACCGTGATGATCCACGGCGACGGCAGCTATCTCATCACCGGCGGTCTGGGGTCCCTGGGCATTCAACTAGCCGATTGGATGGTGCGTCGAGGCGCTCGAAACCTTGTTCTGGCCGCGCGCAGCGAACCTTCGCCGGAAACACGAGAGTCGATCAAGCGGATGCAAGACGCAGGTGCGGTCGTATTGGTGGTTCAGGGTGATGTATCAAAGCCCGAGGATGTAGAGCGCATACTTGGCGAGGCTACCCGATTGGCTCCTCTTCGGGGCATCGTGCATGCCGCTGGAGCCCTGGATGACGGCATCCTCCTGAATCAGGATTGGCCGCGTTTCCGCAAGGTCATGGCTCCGAAAGTGGATGGCGCATGGTACCTCCACACGATGAGCCGGAACATGAAGCTTGATTTCTTCATCTGCTACTCATCAATGGCCTCTTTGCTGGGTTCGCCGGGCCAGGGCAATTATGCCGCCGGCAACGCGTTCCTGGATGCGTTGGTCCACCACCGCCGGGCCCTCGGGCTGCCGGGTCTCAGCGTGAACTGGGGTGGCTGGGCGGATTCGGGAATGGCGGCACGGCTCGACAGTCGCACCCTTGCTCGCTTGAGCGAGCAGGGCTTCGGCCTTATCGCACCGGAACTGGGACTGGATGTCTTGGAGCAACTCTGGAGTCGCGATGCCGTCCAGGTTGGGGTGCAGCCGCTCAACTGGGCGACTTTTATGCGGCAGTTTCCCGCAGGGTTTCAACCTCCGCTTTTGGAAGCATTCGCCCGTCAGGGCGAAACGCCCATCCCGACGACATCGGAATTCATCGAGAAACTCCAAATCACGCCTACTGACGAACGGCTTGCGTTATTGCAGGATGAAGTTCGCAGCCAGATCGCGGGCGTCCTTGGGATTGCCTCCTTCGATGAGATTGAATTGCGGGCGCGTCTCTTCGACTTAGGGCTGGACTCGTTGATGGCGGTAGAACTGAAGGCACGTTTGGAGAGAACGCTCTGTTGCAGCATGCGGCCGACGCTGGTCTTTGACTATCCTACCGTGGAGGCCCTGGTGGGCTACTTCGCTCACGAGCCATTGGCTGCGTTTTTTGCCTCGGACACCGCTTCTGCAGCGGAAGCACGGACCGTAAACGCGGTCGCCGTCGCGGATCATGAATCCGGCGACGGGGCCGCCGTCCTCGACCATGAATCCGAGGGCGCGATCGCCGATCAGCTTGCCCGAGAGCTCTCGGACCTTGAACAAGCGGGGTAACGGTGACTCCTGAAACAAACCTGGACTCCGCGGCGCTCATGAAGCGGTCGCTGCTGGAACTGCGCAAGCTGCGAGCGCGGGTCGCGGAGTTGGAAGGGACCGGCAAAGAGCCCATCGCCCTGATTGGATTGGGATGCCGCTTTCCTGGCGGAGCTCACGATCCGGACGCGTTCTGGAAACTACTGCTGACCGGCCAGGACGCCATCGTCGAGACCCCGGCCAATCGCTGGGACGTCTCAGCCTACTACGATCCAGATCCCACCGCTCCCGGCAAAACCTACTCGCGACACGGAGGGTTTCTTGAGCAGGTGGAAGAGTTTGATCCTCACTTCTTTGGGATCTCACCCCGAGAAGCCGCGAGCCTCGATCCCCAACAGCGGATGTTGCTGGAGGTTTCCTGGGAAGCCTTGGAAGGCGCGGGCCTGGCTCCGGATCGCCTGTACGGTACGAACGCGGGGGTCTTCATCGGGATCAGTAGCTTCGAGTATGCCGCGCGTGTCATACGTTCGGTAGACACCACGGCGATCGATCCTTACTTTGGAACCGGGAGTGCGTTGAGCGCCGCCGCTGGCCGACTGTCCTTCACGCTCGGTTTGACTGGTCCAAGCATGGCCATCGATACCGCTTGCTCGTCGTCGCTCGTGGCCCTCCACTTGGCCTGCCAAAGCCTGCAGGGGCGGGAATGCGATTTAGCCTTGGCCGGAGGCGCGAACCTGATCGTGGCTCCGGAAGTGAATATCGCTTTCTCCAAGGCGCGCTTGCTCGCCGTCGACGGCCGCTGCAAGACATTCGATGCTGCCGCTGACGGTTATGTGCGCGGCGAGGGGTGCGGCGTTGTGGTGCTCAAACGATTGTCCGATGCCTTGGCCAACGGCGATCCCATTGTGGCGCTGATCCGTGGCTCGGCCGTCAACCAGGATGGACCCAGCGGCGCATTGATCGTGCCAAACGGTCTGTCTCAGCGATCCGTGATTCGCGCGGCTCTCAAGAACGCTGGAGTTTCCGCGGCCCAGGTGGACTACGTCGAGGCTCACGGAACCGGCACGTCCCTGGGCGATCCCATCGAAGTGGGCGCTCTGGGGCACGTGTTTGGAAAGGAGCGCGATCCGAACCATCCGCTGTATCTCGGTTCGGTCAAGACCAACCTCGGCCACCTGGAGTCGGCTGCCGGCATCGCTGGCCTGATCAAGGTAGCCCTTTCGCTGCAACATGAAACCATCCCGGCCAATCTGCACTTCCACCAGCCCAATCCGAGAATTCCGTGGGACCTGGTGTCAACCGTCGTCCCCACCAGAGCCACTCCTTGGCCCCGCGGGGAGAAACACCGTTTCGCCGGATTGAGTTCATTCGGATTTACCGGCACCAATGCCCATGTAATCCTTGAGGAGGCCCCGCTCCCCAAGGAGGCCTCGCCCGGACCGGACCGCCCGGTGCATGCGCTCACGCTCTCGGCCAAGACCGACCCGGCCCTGCACGCGCTGGCCGCTCGCTTTGAAGAGCAATTGGCTTCGGACGTCGCCGTCAGCATCGGGGATCTGTGCTTTTCGGCGAACACTGGGCGTGCGCGTTTCCGCGAACGGGTGGCCATCGTGGCCGGTTCGATTGATGAGCTGCGGGGAAAGCTGGGAGATTTCGTTGCCGGCCGCGAATGTCCAGGGCTCTTTCGCAGCCACCACCGCAAGGGCGTGAAAGACAAAACCGCATTCCTTTTCACCGGCGAGGGTACCGAGTATCTAGGCATGGGGCGCGAGTTGTACAAGTCCGACCGAGGATTTTGTGAGACCCTCAACCGTTGCGAGCAGATCCTGCGATCTCATCTGGAGAGACCGCTCACAGAAGTGCTGTTTCACACCGACGGAGCCGGGTCGCCGATCAACGAACCTGCGTACGCGCAACCCGCCCTGTTTTCTCTCGAGATCGCCCTGGCGCGACTGTGGCAGTCCTGGGGCATCCAGCCCGGTGCGGTTCTGGGGTGTGGCGTCGGTGGATATGCTGCTGCTTACGTGGGCGGCGTATTGAGTTTAGAGGATGCCCTGGAACTCGTCGCGCATCGCGCCCGCTTGATGACGGAAGCACCCACGGACGTCAACGCGCTGGCGGTGTTCGCAGACAGGTTGCGGAAAGTGAACTTGTCGGCTCCCAAGATTCGATGGGTGTCGAGTGTAACCGGCGAAGTTGCCGATCAGGAGATCGCCGCGCCCGAGTACTGGATACGACAAACCACGCAGCCGCCCGCGAAGTTCGCCGATGCAATTCGAACTCTGCATCGCCTTGGCTGCAACCGTTTCGTCGAGATTGGCCCGGGGCCGACGCTGCTGGGCCGGGGCCGCGAATGCGTTCCCGCAGACTCCCTTACTTGGATCCCGAGCCTGTGCCAGGGGCAATCGGACTGGCGCCAACTGGTTGACGGCTTGGCTCTCCTCTCAACCCAGGAACCGGTTGTGGACTGGGTAGCCTTCGATCGCGGTTATCCAAGACGCAAAGTACCCTTGCCCACCTATCCGTTTCAGCGCCAGCGTTTCTGGCTGCAGCCCACCCGCTGGCAGCCCACCGCAACCCCGCGCGATTTGTACTACAGGATCGACTGGCAGCCAGAACCCGCGGCGAGCGATCCTGCCGAGGCAAGCGGGCTTGTCATCGGGGGCACTTGGCTTATCTTCACGGACCGCGGTGGAGTCGGGAGAGAGTTGGCGGAGTTCCTGCAAACTCAAGGTCAGGAGTGCATCCTGATTTTCCCCGGGGCCGAGTACCAGAGGAAGGCGCCGCTCGAATGGACGATCAATCCACTTGAAGTGGACCAGTTTCTCCGGCTGTTGCGTGAAGTACAGGAGCGTGGCGCTCCCCTTCGCGGTGCAGTCCATCTGTGGGCTCTGGATGGGACGGCGTCCGAAAGCTTCACAACCGAGCAGTTGGAGGCGGCGGCGTTGCTCGGTTGCGGAGCCGCAATGCACGCGCTACAGGCGCTCGCACAAAACGAATTCTTTGAGCCACTCCGGTTTTTCCAAGTGACACGAGGCGCCCAGTCAGTGCCCTCGGACACGGATGTGCCGGGCCTCGCGCACGCAACCTTGTGGGGCTTAGGCAAGGCGATTAATGTGGAGTTTCCCCAACTCCGTTGCAACCTGGTCGACCTTGACCCGGCTGGAGGGCACGAGGAGGAGGCCAGGCTGCTGTTCGCTGAACTCTGTCGAGGAAACGCAGCCCGGGAGAACTTTGCCGTCCGCGCTGGCCGGCGTTACGTCAGCCGGTTGGTACGGACCCAGCCGCCGGAGCCGGCGCCCATCGCCCTGAAACAGGATCGCAGTTATCTGATCACCGGAGGCTTGGGCGGGATCGGCTTACGCATCGCCCGTTGGATGGCGGAGAACAGCGTCCGGCACGTGGTCCTGCTCGCTCGTGGTGAGCCTTCTCAGGATGCTGCGGAGTCCATCGAAGAGGTGCGCCGCCTGGGGGCGGAGGTCATCGTCATACGCGCGGATGTTTCGCGGGCCCACGAACTGGCCGCAGCCCTGGATCGCATTCGCACCTCGATGCCTCCGTTGGCGGGCGTCATCCACTGTGCCGGAACCTTCAACGACAGGCTGCTGGTCCAGCATCGCTGGCGCTTGTTTGCCGAAGTCTTTGCTCCCAAAGTGCTCGGGTCATGGAATCTGCACCTCCTCACGCGGCAGCTCGACCTCGATTTTTTTGTTATGTTTTCTTCCGCCGCCTCGCTCTTGCCCACTCCGGGCATGAGTACCTACGTCGCCGCCAACGCTTTTCAGGATGAACTGGCGCACTACCGGAGGCACCGAAACCTGCCGGCGCTCAGCATTAGCTGGGGACCATGGGAAAGCGTGGGTATGGCTGAGCGCGCCGGGCGGTCTCGGGAGAACCAATGGCGAGCTCACGGGATGGAGCCTCTTTTGCCATCCCAGGCGCTACAAGCGCTCGGCCTGCTGCTGCGAGAGAGCGGTCATGTGGGCGTATTTTCCCTGGACTGGCCGAAGCTCCTGAAATTGTTTTCAACTGTTGCCGTGCCTCCTTACCTGGAGAAGGTCGCCAGCGGCAGGAAAGAAAAAGCGGAAGCGAAGGAGAGCGCAATTTTCCGCAAACTGCGGGAGATGCAGCCGGATGAACGCGCGCTCGTCCTGGAGTCATACCTGAAAGAGCACATCACTCGCTTGCTGGGCGCAAATGCCGAGGCGCTCTCAAATCTGGATAATCTTTCCGAAGCCCTCGTGGATTCGCTGATGATTATGGACGTCCTGAATGCCCTCAGGGATGACCTCAAATTCATGCTCTATCCGCGAGAGTTTTACGAGCAGCCGACGATCCAGGGATTGGCAAAATACCTGGCAACCGAATTTGATCGGGCTCACGGACACTCCTCCCAACAAGTCGCTGCCGTCCCGTCCGTGGTGGCTGCAACCACACCGGACTCGCAGCTTCGAGGCCTCGTTGAGACCATGGCGGTCAATCGCTTTGCATCGGACGATGTTGGAGAGCGCTTGCCTGGTATCGCCTTCCTCTTATCCAGTCCGCGCTCGGGCTCGACTCTGCTGCGCGTGATGCTGGCAGGCCACCCCGCTCTATTTTCGCCACCGGAGCTTCACCTGCTGCCGTTCTCGACCATGGCTGAGCGCTCGCGCCATCTGCAAACGACGCACTTGGGCGAGGGCCTGCAGCGCGCGTTGATGGAGCTGCTCAACCTCGACGTCGAAGCGAGCCGGACGATGATTGAAGCCTGGGTCGAGCAGGACCTGCCCATCCGCGAGGTCTACGCAACCCTGCAGAAGCGGGCGGGCTCGCGGCTGCTCGTCGACAAATCTCCGAGCCATTCCGCGCACCGCGTGATACTGGCGCGCGCCGAGCGCTTGTTCAAACAGGCCAGGTATATTCATCTGGTCCGCCATCCCTACGCGGTGATCGAGTCTTTCGTTCGATTGCGCATGGACAAGCTGCTGGGGGCGGAAGGGTTGGATCCGCACTTCCTGGCGGAGGAAATCTGGACCACCGCCAACCGCAACATCCTTGAATTAGTCCAGACCAATGCGTCGGACCGCTATCATCGCGTCTCCTATGAGGAACTCGTCCGCAATCCCGAACCGGTTCTCGCTCGTTGCTGCGAGTTTCTTGGAGTCCCATTCAACGAGGCCGTGCTCAAACCTTATGAAGGCGCGCGCATGACGCAAGGCATCCACGCGGTTTCTGCCCCCATTGACGATCCCAATTTCCTGAACCACGATCGCATTGACGCACGCCTGGGGGAGACGTGGAAAGAGATTGATCTGGGGCACCGGCTAAACTCCTCCACGAGGGAGATCGCCCGAGAACTCGGCTACGAGTTACCGCGTGACCCGGTCCTCACGATTCCGATCCCCAACCAACCGAAGGCAAGTCAATCGCGGATGCGTGCTCTGCGGGGTTGGGACATGGAGGAGTCGTATCTCGAGTCAGTTCGTGGACTCCGTCTGTGTCTATGCGCATGGGGACCCAAGGAAGGCCCTCCAATTGTGTTGTTGCACGGCATCCTCGAGCAGGGCGCAGCCTGGGTGGAAGTCGCGCAACATCTGGCGGAGAAAGGGTTCCGTGTGCTTGCTCCGGATCTTCGTGGCCATGGACGGTCCGATCACGTGGGCCAAGGCGGTTCTTATTACCTGCTGGATTTCGTCGCGGACGTCGACGCCCTCTCCGCCCGTCTGAGCGATCAACAATTTACTTTGGTTGGCCACTCCATGGGATCGGTGATCGCCGCTCTTTTTGCAGTCGCTCGACCGGACGCGGTCGGCTCTCTGGTCCTCGTTGAACCCCTGCTGCCGGGCGACCGCCAGGCCGACGAAGAAACGGACCGTGAGCAATTGACCACCCAACTGGATTATCTTGCGGCCCGGGCACGGCACCACCCCTTGCCGGACCTGGAGATGGCGGCGTCGAGGATGCGTCGCGCGTTGCCAGGGCTTTCCCAGGAGTTGGCATTGAAGCTGGCCGAACGCAACACTCGGCCTGGTGACGGTGGCTTCGAATGGCTCTGGGATCCGCTGCTCCGAACGCGGGCCGGCATCAGCTTGGGCCAGGCGCATTTCAGCAGAACTCGCTACCTCAAGCTTTTGCAGCAACTGCGAGCGCCCCTGAGCATTGTCCTCGGGAACGAATCTGAGATGCGAAGAAATGACGGATTGCTCCTCGAGCCATCCACCCTGCCCGGGTCCGAGCTTGTGGTTTTGCCCGGCGGTCACAACCTGCACTTGGAGAAGCCCGCGGCCTTGGCCGAGATCATCGCCAAGTCGGCATCTTCCGCGACGACAACCGTTCGATCGCAGGAGCGAGCGACTGGCACTTGAGAAGTGGCACAGAACGATTCGCGCGCTGCCCTATGAAGGCGCTCGAAAAAACTTCCGTCATGACCTGGAAACGTCACTGGGTGTCGTTCGTGAAGCTATTTTGGGAGATACCGCTGGCCGTGTGTTCCTGGCTCTTCTTCAGCGTGATGAAGTTTTTTCTGGGCAGGCTCTACACCTTCGCGCTTTCGCGAATGACCTACGAGGCGCATGACTGGAAGGTATTCTGTGATGACACTCTGGCGCGGCCGTTTGTGCTGCCCATCATCGCGACCAAGGGGCCACGCTGGAATACTCACGCCGTCATCGTCACCGCCGGGCCAATCGAGATTAAGCAATTCCTCTCTTTGGAAGTGGCCACTGCTTTTTCTTCCGCGCGCTCATGGTCCATCGTGATCTACGCGAATCCCAGCTACCGCACTGTGGCTAGCATCGAGTCGTTCGGCATCCCCGAAGCTGAACAGTGGCATGATCTAAACCTCAGTCCGGGCAGGTATTCCATCAACTTGAGGTACTACGGGTTGTCCGATGCTTCCTCTGCGCCCGAAGTAAAGGCCGACGGCGTGCGTGTAGTGCCGGCGAAGGGGGTGCCGGCGAACAGCAACGATTTCTACCAGGACCTGTATCGGCGGGACCATTGGTTTTATGGGGCACTTCACTACTACGTGTTCCACATGTTGCGATTTGGACGATGGCTGCCCGCTTCCTTTGTGAGGCGGCAGTTTCTACCGGTTGGCGACCCAGGCACAATCTTTCGCTACGGACTTATCCGCAGAGGCGAACGCCTGGAGGTCAAATCCGACACGCCGCTCCTGGACAACTACGACCTATACCTGACTGTCTACAATCGCTCCAGCTTCCCTCTCGTCTCGCAGATTATCCGGGACTCGGAATGGCGGACGGCGCCCGTGAAAAGCGATGGATTTTTCCTCCTCCGCATCCGCCGCAAGCCTTCAATCGTGAAAGAGTTTCGCGAAGACTGGTTGCAGACTCAGACGCTCGATTCCTCGCTGTCTGAAACGAATGTTCAAGCCCAGGTCGCATGACTCATTTCATGCGTCTGCCGTGCCTGGCAAGCCGTCAGGCATCTGCCGCGCACGTCGGCGCATCCGGCTTTGCCGCCGTCGTTCGGCTTCCGCTTCGATTCGCTCCAGCGTCTGGCCCTGATCGCCTTCCTGCAGATATTCGGCCAGTGAGCTGATCGTGGGCCGCCGGAAGAGATCTACGACCCGGATGTCCCGATCGAGGTCTTTCTTGATCCTCCCATGAATCTTTACCAGATCGACTGAGGTTCCACCCAGGTCGAAGAAAGTGTTGTGCACTCCTACAGACTCCAGACCGAGGACCTCGCAGACGATCCGGGCCAGATTCTGCTCGAGGTCGGTCCGAGGCTTGACGACTTCCACGCTGTTGCTTTGTCCGGATGGGTTTACGGAGGGATCGGGCAACGCCCTGCGATCCACCTTATTATTGGCGTTCAGCGGGAGTGCTTCCAGGAAGACGTAGCACGACGGCACCATGTACTCGGGCAGGTTCTCCCGCAAGAAGGTCCGCAGATCCCCTTCGAGGTCGCGCACGCCCCCGGTTTTGCCCGATCCCGCTTGCGATGGTGGGGCCTCCAGGCCTCCCACCAGGCTATGTAGAAACACGTGGTCAGGATCCAGGTGGAAGGAGTCACGGATGGCGTCGAAATCGAGTGCGCCGATTGGACATAGCCCGACTTCGTGCTCACTCGCGCTCAGCATCATTGCCTGGCCCATATACCCAGCCTCAAGCATGCAAAATTGGTTGGCCAAGGCCTTTCCGTAGAGCGGGACAATGGCATCCATTTTGGCGACCAGGAAGATGGAGAAAGCGGCCTGCGCGTAGATCTCGCGGTTCGTCTCGACATGAACGGCACCGTCAATCTGTGCTCCGGCTTCGAGTTGAACCAGGCTCCCTGCGGAACGATCATAGTAGTAGGTTGCCTGCGCCAGCCCCTCAACCCTGTCTGTCTTGACATGCAAGTACGTCTGGACCGGATAGAGGCTTCCCGCAGAAGGATACAAGTACTTCGGCAGCGGCCAGTCGTCTTGCTTCATCTGCTCCAGACAATCGAGAAAACGGCTGAAGCGCTCCAAGGGTACGGGGCTGCTGACGAAGGCTCGGGTGGTACGACGAGCCTGGTAGGCCGCCGCACGCTTCTGGTCGAAACCCCGACGGGGCAGCTCCACCACCATCTGTTCCGGCTGCAATGGCCGCAGGCCGCGCTGCTCAAGCTTGAATCCCGCGCGTTCAGAAGGATCGGTGAGCACCGAAGGGTCGATCGCCAGAGTTTTGGTTTCAAGGCCCGCCCCGGTCACGGTCGCACTCGGGAACGAGTGCGTTGCCAGACCGCCCGGTTTCTGGCTGGGTGTGACATCATCCGGGGACGTTGGCACGACATAGGCCACCAAACGGCGTCGCTCCCGCGCTTCACCGACCGTGCTCACCACCGCTTCACGTACACCTGGGTGACTGCGCAGCGCTGCTTCGATCTCTCCCAACTCGATGCGGTAGCCGTCGATCTTGACCTGGAAGTCGACTCGACCCAGAATCTCGAGATTACCGTCAGGAAGATAGCGGCCCAGATCCCCCGTTTTGTAGAGTCGCTTCCCAGTCCGGGGATCGCTGATGAACTTGGTGTTGGTAGTCTCCGGATCCCGCCAGTAGCCTCGAGCCAGCCCGATGCCCTCCGCCACCAGCTCTCCCGGCACCCACTCCGGCCGGTGCAAGTCTCGGTAGGCCCTCCAGCGCCGACAATCTGAACATCTTTCCAGAGAGCTCGAATCCGGTCGGGCAGATCCACTGGGATCCAGTCGCCGCTCATCACCACTAGACGTAACCCTGCCGGTCTCTTTTCCGGTTCCGATGTCAGATACTCCACCATCATTCGCATCAACGTGGGGACTGAGTTCCAGACAGTAACGCCGTGCTCCGTCATCAGATCAGCCCAATGCGCCGGATCCTTCAGCCGGTCCGCCTGCGGCATAACCAGTGCCCCACCCGCCGCCAGCATCCCAAAGAGGTCGTAGACAGACAGGTCGAAGTTCAAGGCGGACAGGGCTAGCGCTCGGTCTTGCGGCCCGACACCGAATCGCTGGTTGAAAAAACCAACCGTGTTGAGCGGGCCGCGATGGTCCAGCATCACGCCCTTGGGATCGCCCGTCGATCCCGAAGTGAAGAGCAGGTAGGAGAGATCATCAGGAGACTGGACGGCTTCTAAAGGCCCCGGATCGAACGCGGATAGATCACAGGTATTCACCGCGAGTCGTTGCACGCCTTCCGGCCACTCCAGCCGCGCGTCGAGATGGGATTGGGTGAGGGCGAGCCGAACCTCACCCCGCTCTCGCAAAAACCGTAAGCGCGAGCCCGGTACCTCCGGATCGATTGGCATGTAAGGAGCGCCGGAAGCGAGGACGCCGATTGCCGCCACCAGTTGTTCCCAACCTTTGTCCATTACTACCGCTACCGGTTGGCCAGGGAGGGCTCCCGAGTTTCGCAGCCATCGGCCTAACCGGTTCGAGGTTTCGAAAAGCTCGCCGTAGGAGATCGTCCGGGCTGGGGAAATCACCGCCGGCTGATTCGCGGCGGTGCGAGCCTGCTCCACCAAAGCTGTGTGCAACATGCCTTCCGGTCGTGGAGCGTCGGTGTTGTTGACCGACTCGCGTATCGACAACTGACGGGACGGAAGCCTCATCGTCACCGTTGCCTGCCAGGCCGCATCACTTGCGGAAAGCGCCTCCAATAACTGTTGATAGGCGTCGAACATGTCGTGGAGCAGTCCTTCCGGGAACAGATCCTCCACTGCATCCCAGCTGGTAGCGAGCGCTCCCTCGTGCTCCAGCACCTGATGATCGAGCCATACCTGCGGTGTTTGGCTGATCGTGTACACCAACTTGCCGAAATCGGAGGACTTGACAGCCCGGCCGAGCGCGTCCAACCCCAGGATGCTGGTGAAGACCACCGGCATGATCGCGCTCTGCGTGTGCCGATACTTGTGAGCCAGTTCCCGAAGAACGCGCACGCCACTCATGTAACTGTGATTGAGATCCTGCCAGAGCTGCTGTTGCACGCGCTGGGCTCGTTCCAGAAATGTGTCGGCCGAGGAGTGATCGACAGCCAGAAGCACCACCGAGATGGAATTACCGATAATCTGGTGGACCTGCGGATGGAGCGGCAGGCGGTTGTACTGGGTCAGGTTGATCACGAATTGAGGGCTCTGGCTCCAGAAGGCGAGCACTTCAGCAAAGGCAGCCAGAAGCAGGCCGGAAGGAGTCAACTCCGCCAGCCGGGCGCGCTCCTTCAGCCGCCGCCATTTCTCCTCGTCCAACATGAACAGCCGACGGGTGAACCTCGGTTTCTCGATTGCCGCGGGATTGGCCGCCAATGGCAGCTGTGGCCGCAGGGGCAAGATATCGAGACGATCGAGCCAGTATCGCTCCGAGCGCTTGAAAAGATCAGTCTGCTGGATCTCCAGTTCGGTCAGGATGAAGTCACGGAAGGAGATCTCAAGCGGCGGCAGGGCTTCGTCCGGATGATGGTAGAAATGACCCCACTCCTTCATGAATAGGTGCAGGCTCCCAAAATCGGTGATGATGAGATCGATGCTGAAGTGCGTCCGAGTGCGGCCCCCGCTGAGGCGAGTCACTCGGATATCAAACAGCGGCCACTGATCGAGAGGCAGCACCTGGTGGGACATCTCGTCGCGAATTGCCTGTAGTCTTGCCGTCACCTCCGCCAGAGGCTGGTCGCTGAGATCCAGGATTTCAATTTCATAGGGTGGAACCTCTTCCAGAATCTGCTGTTCGCCCGTGGGCAGGATGATCACGCGCAGCATGTGCTGGCGTGCAATTAATTTCTGCAGGGCGAGAGTTAGCCTTTGGGTGTCCATGCCACTGCCGTCAAACTCCATGTAGGCATGGGTGGTGATGTTCCCCAGTTCGACGCCGCCCGTGCGCCCAACCCAGTACGCCTGTTGAATGTCGTTCAACGGGAATGGCTTGTGGCGGTCCTCGGGCCTCGGTCTGATACGCGGCAAAGAGACATCAATGGTTTCGGCCGCACTCTCCCGCTCGACCATCCGCAGCAGCTCCGCTTTGTGCTGGGTGATGAGTTCTCGAACATCGGGCGTTAGAACTCCCTTGGGCGCGCGGATGCGGAGTTGAGCTCCCTCTGCCCACAATGTGATGCCCTTTTGCGAGAGCGATGTAATCAGGTCGTTCATTAGCTAACCTCGGCGGTCAGAGTACTATTTCTTCCATTTCTTCGCCGGTCGCAACCGTTTCAGTCGGCAATATCCGGGCCAACATTAACTGCTCCAGGAGAAGGGCGGTGAGATTTGCCAGATTTCTCGCTCCGACAAACTTCTGGAGGGGAACGTCGATTCCAAGTTCCGCGCCGATGCGGCTTTTGAGCTCGATCCCCATCAGAGAGTCGAGTCCCATCTCAGCAAAGGGCTCGTCCGGATCGAGTCGTTCTCGTGGGTCCATGCCGAGAACGGTTTTCAAGTGACTTTGCAGAAAGCTCAACAACAGCTCAACCCGCCGGTTGGCGGAAGCTTCCTTCAGAAGGCTCAATAGCCCGACCTGCCTGGCTGGAAGTTGCGAGGGCTTTTCGCGGCGGCGGACCTCGCCAGCCAACTCTGCGTAAAAGCTGGACTCGGCCCCGGTAGGGAACTGTCGCATTGCGGTGGCCCAGTTCATCGGGAATACCCCGGTTTGGACGGCACCCCGCCGTAGTAACTCGCCCAAGGCACGGACGCCCTTGGCTGGTTCGATGGAGAGGAACCCTTGCTGCGCGATTCGGCTACGATACCGCTGGTCCATTCGTGCCGCCATCCCGATGTCGGCCCAAGGTCCCCAGTTAATGCTGAGCGCAGGCAAACCTTCTCCCCGGCGACGATGGGCGAGGGCATCCATAAAGGCGTTGGCCGCAGCGTAACTACCCTGGCCAGGTGTGCCCAGAAGTGCGGATGCCGATGAGAAGAAAACGAAGAAGTCGAGTGGCAACTCCCGGGTCAGGCTGTGCAGATGCCACGAGCCGTCTACTTTGGCAGCCATTGCCTGTCGGAACCGCTTCCAGTCCGTCCCGACCAATGCACCATCGTCGAGCACTCCCGCGGCATGGATCACTCCCCTCAAGGGGTGGGACTCACTATGGGCGGTCTTGAGCGTTCGCGCCACATCGTCCGCCTGCGAAACGTCCGCACTGATGGCAATCACCTCGGCGCCGGTTCTGCGGAGTTCCTCCAGGCGCTCTTGGACGACATCGGAAGCAGGACGACGAGAAACCAGGATGAGCCGTCGCGCACCCTCCGCGGCCATCCACCGGGCCACTTCCAGTCCCAGCGCGCCCAGCCCGCCCGTGATCAGATAACTTGTCTCGGAACGAAACAACGAAGCCGCCGCCGGCGCTGGCTCCGATGCCTCTGGTGTGCAGGTCAGCACGATTTTGCCGTAGTGCTTGGCCTGGGCCATGTGGCGGAAGGCGGCAACCGCATTCCTGACCGGGAACGCCTTGGTAGCCAGCGGTTTGAGAGTGCCGCACTCGAGCGCTTGCGATAATTCGCGCAGCATCGACGCGATTAATTTGGGATCGCGGGCACCGACCTGGCCCAGGTCGAAAGGAAAGTACAAAGCGTCCGGCTTCACTTCCCGAACCTGCTCTTCGGTCCAGACACCGACTTTCCCGAGTTCAACGAAGCGCCCCTTGCCGTTGAGGACCCGCATGCTCTGCTCGATGAACTCGCCGCTGAAACTGTTGAGGACAATATCAACACCTTCGCCATTGGTCAGCTTTAGAATTTCATCCGCGAAATTCAGCGACCGCGAGTCCATCACGTGCTGCACGCCCTGAGATTTTAGGCGCTGCCACTTGGTCTCGCCGGCTGTCGCAAAAACTACGGCACCCGCTCGCTGGGCAATTTGCAAGGCAGCCTGCCCCACACCACCCGCAGCCGCGTGAATCAGCACTCGGTCGCCGGAACCGATGCGCGCCAGTTTTTCCAGTCCGTAGATCGCGGTCAGAAAAACCAGAGGAAGGGCGGCCGCCTCTTCGAAGCTCAGGTCTTTGGGCATTGCTGCCACCAGGGCTGCGGGTACTGTTAAGAAGCTGCTCATGCTGCCCCAGGCCATCGCCATCACCTTCTGGCCCACTGCGAACTCCGATACGTCCTCGGCGATTGCGGACACGATGCCCGCGCACTCGAATCCGAAGGGCATCGCGTGGGCATCCTCGATTCCGAGAGCCTGGGCGGCCTGCGGCAGCATTCCCAGGGCATGCAGCACGTCGCGGAAATTGAGTCCGCTGGCGTGTACCTCAATCTCCATTTCTCCCGGCCCAGGTGTCCGTCGCTGCATCGGCGCCAGTCGCAAGTTCTCGAAGGTTCCGTAGCTCGAGATTTGGAGCTGGTACGGCGCATCGGAAGGAACCTCGAGGCCAGACTCACCGCTTGCCGTTGGGGCTGCTCGACGCGTCAGCCGGGCGACATGGCGAGTGCCGTTCCGGTAGGCGATCTGATCCTCACCGTCAGACGCGGTAAGCTCCTGCACCAAGCAATCCAGGTGATCCTGTTTGTCTGCCTCAGGATCTAAGTCCAACCGAGGAGAAGTAATGCCAACTCCTTCGGTGGGAATCACACGACCCAAACCCCACAGTGTTGCCTGTTGTGCCTGCACAAGTGCGGGTTCACTGCCTACCTGCTGGGCGCCAGCCGTCACGATCCAAAGACGCCCGCCACCGCGCTCTGCCAGACCCTGGACCAGGTGCAGTAGGCCGGCACAGGTGTCGAATCGAGACTGCCGCGGTGACGGCGACTCCTCACCGAGACTCCAAAGGTAGATGCACCCTTCTAGAGGAGCGTCTCCGCACTCCTCCAGCAGGCCACGAACATCGGTGGAGGAAGCGAGATCAACCGTGAAGCTGCCTTTACCCTCACGATGGAACGACTCCCCAAGGATCGCTACCAGGCAGTGATCGCCATTTTCTTCCAGAACTCTCGCCAGCGCCGTTCCAAGTCCGTCCCGATCCAGAATGAGCCAGCGCCGAGGGTGATCCCGATGCGGTTCGCCCTTGGGCGGCAACGTCTTCTCTCTCCAGGCGATTTCGTAGAACCAGTCGCTCGTACTCTGGTTGAACCTGGACAGGACGGCTTCCCGGTCGGCACGCCGAATGGTCATGCCTTCGAACGCCGCGATTACAACGCCGGCGGCATCGAAGATGGTCAACTCGCCAGTCAAGACTTCGTCGCCGCCGACTCCGATTCGCGCATGGCAGCCAACATGCTCGCCCGCGGAATGGAAAAAGCGAAGGCGTTCGAATCCCACTGGAAGAAAAGTATCGAGCCTGTTCTGGAACAGCGGGCCCATAGACTGGAAGCAACTGTCCAGTAACGCCGGATGAAGATAGTAGCCGGCTTCTCCTCGCGTGCTTTCCGGCAATTCAATCCGGGCCCACGTCCGTTCTCGACTTTGCCGGAGGTCCACCACGCCCCGGAACCCAGGGCCGTATTCGAGGCTTCGCTCCGCGAAACCGGCATAGAGCATCTCGACGGGAATGTCTTGGAGGAAGCCAGCGCGAAGTCCGTCCAGATCCAGCCGTGGTGAACATGCCTCGGCTTCCATCGGACGCACCCTGCCGGTCACATGGAGAGTCCAGGAAGGATCGGGACCGTTCTGCGGCGCCAGACTGAAGATCTTGAAGTCGTATTCTTCAGCCGCTCCGTCTCTCGGGCTCAGAAGCGTTTGCGTCGTGCGTTCTTCATTCTCGGGCAGGATCAGCGGCTGCAGAATCGCTACCTCTTCGAGAATCAGACTGGAGGTCTCGAAGGCGGCGGCGCCCGCTGCCAAAGCCATTTCCAGAAATGCGGTCGCCGGTAATACCGCTTGTCCGAAGACGCGATGATCCTTGAGGAAAGAAGGGGCTTCGGGAGCGAGCCGGGACTCGAACAAGAGTTCCTTGGGATTGAGTGCCACCGATTGTACTCGCTCTCCCAGCAGAGGATGCTGCGCTTTCCTTTGGCTTCCACGCGCGGCTGGGAGACTTGGTTTGCTCTTTCCGCGATCTGGCCAGTAAGTTTGGCGCTGGAAGGGATAGGTCGGAAGAGTCACCCACCCGCGTGAGTAGGTGCAATCAAATCCTCGCCAGTCCACCTCCACCCCGTGGACGTAGAGTTCGGCCAGGCTGGTCAACATTTGTTGCCAATCGGAACGTCCGGGCCGCAGGCTCGGCACAAACAGACCGACACCTTCCGCAAGAGATTCCCGCCCGAGCGCCCCCAGCGTCGGTTTCGGGCCGATCTCCAGGAAGATGTCACAACCCTCTTGCTGCAGGCTCTCCATCGCCGCCTGAAATCTGACGGGATGACGAGCGTGTCTGCGCCAGTAGCCGGCAGTCGCGATTTCCTCACCAATCACTCCGCCAGTGAGATTGGAGATGAGAGCAATATTCGGTGCCCGCAAGGCGATCGAACTGGCAGCCGCCTCCAATTCCGCCAGCATGGGCTCAATCATGGGCGAGTGAAAAGCATGCGATGTCGTCAGGCGCTCGGTTTGCATCCCCGCCGCTGCCAATGCGGCTTCGGCTTGTTCGAGAGCGCTGATGCGACCCGAGATTACGGTGTTGTTGGGACTGTTGACCGCCGCAATAGCCAACTCCCGCGCTGAGTTAGTGATGACCCGGCGAACCTGTGACTCATTGGCATGAATTGCCGTCATCCCTCCACTCTTGGGGAGCGCTTGCATGAGCGCGCCCCGTTGCGCGACCAACTTCAAGCCATCCTCCAGGCTGAATACCCCAGCCACGCACGCCGCCACATACTCCCCAACACTGTGTCCTAAAACCGCCTTGGGCACGATGCCCCAGCTTCGCCAGAGCTCGGCCAAAGAATATTCCAAAGCGAATAACGCGGGCTGGGCGAAGGCAGTCTCGCCGATCCTCGAGGCACCCTCTTCCGCAGGGTAGACCACCTGGAGCAGAGATTTTTCGAGGTACGGTTCCAGGATCTCGGAGCAACGATTCAGCGTCTCGTGGAACACGGGACAGGTCTCATAGAGCTCGCGACCCATTCGGACGTATTGCGATCCCTGCCCTGTGAACAAAAAGGCGACAGAGGGCTCCTGGCCACTGGCGACATGACGTCGGCTGAGTCCCGGTACATCTTGCCCCTGTTGGAAATGCGTCAAGCCCTCCAGCAACTCCGCAATCGAGGAGCCCTGCAGCGCGAGGCGGTGCTTGAAGTGAGAGCGCCCAGCTCCTGTGGTGTGGCAAACATCCGCAGGCGCGAAATCCCGATTGGTTTCCAAATGCGCTTGGTATTGTTTGGTCAGATCGCGCAATGAACACCAGCAAGTGCCGGGGTCGCTCGACCTCATTGACGACCGCATCGGCGCGCGGCGCGGCCTCCAGCAGCACGTGCGCGTTTGTTCCGCTGTACCCGAAGGAGTTGATGCCCGCGATTTGCCGCGCCGCCGGCCAAGGCGTATTCCTGGTTGGCACCGTGCAAGGCAGACTTTGCCAATCGATGAAAGGGCTGGGGTTCTGGAAGTGCAGATGGGCGGGGATCACTCCATGGTGCAGTGCCAGCGCGACCTTGATCAGGCTGGCGATGCCGGCCGCCGCTTCCAGGTGCCCGATGTTGGTCTTGACCGACCCCATCAGCAGAGGGTTCTCTGCCCGCGAACGCCCTTTGCCCAGAACCGCTGCCATGGCGTTCACTTCGATTGGGTCGCCAAGCTTGGTGGCGGTTCCGTGTACTTCGACATAACTCACTTTCGACGCAGGCACCCCGCACGCGTCCAGCGCGCGCTGGACCACCGCTTGCTGGGCGGGTCCGCTCGGCACCGTCAGACCGCCGCTCGGACCGTCCTGATTCACCGCCGAGCCCCGGATAACCGCCACCACGTTGTCGCCGCTCGCCACCGCGTCCGAAAGGCGTTTGATAGCAATCATGCCGCAACCTTCTCCTCGTCCATAGCCGTCGGCCGCCTGGTCGAACGTGCGGCACCGTCCGTCACGGCGCCGCCCGCTACCGCCAGGTCACACTCGCGCGCGCGCAGGGCTTGACAAGCCAGATGTACCGCAACCAGTGCCGATGAGCAGGCCGTGTCCACGGTCATACATGGACCGGTCAACCCTAGCGTGTAAGACAGCCGGCCGGCCGTCACGCTGGGCGCCGATCCCGTGCTGTAGTAAAGATCGATTGACGCCGGGTCAACCAGCTCTGCCAACTGGTAGCTGAAGTCGTACGTGCACATGCCCACGAAAACTCCCGTCGACGTACCCGACAGACGCTGGGCTGCTTGATTCGCGTTCTCCAACGCTTCCCATGTCACTTCCAGCAGAATGCGCTGCTGGGGATCCATCACGTGTGCTTCCCGCGGCGATATTCCGAAAAAGTGCGGGTCAAATGTGTCGATGCGATCCAGAAAAGCCGCCCGGCGGGTGTACATCTTGCCCGGAGCTTTTGGATCCGGGTCATACACCGCGTCGATATCCCAGCGATCGGACGGGATTTCCCGGTTGATCTCTCTCCCTTCAGAAAGCAGGCGCCAGAACTCTTCCGGGCTGTTGGCTCCCGGTAACCGGCAGCTCATACCCACGATCGCCAATGGCTCTGCGCCCATCAAACCTAACTTCGCTCCCATTTGCTGGGTAGCCAGCGCCACCTGCAGAACGGACATATCGGCAATGCGTTCGGATAAAGTGCTCATGACAAACTCATGACAAACTATTCACCTTCGTGCGGATAATGGTTGTCTGCGCTGCGTGAGCCGGTTCTTGATTTCGGTTTCAGTCAGATCCCCGATATCTTTCAAGAAGTCGTCTAACTCCGATCTGTCAACTGCTCTTACCGAGTCGGCAGGTTTTCGCTTAGACTCAGGTTCCACTGGTTCGCCACCAACGACGAGCGTTTCCAGATAACTCACCAGCCCACCCAGGGTGGGATAGTCGAAGATCACGGTCTGCGCCAGCGGGCTGCCCAGGTCCTCTTGCAGCCGATTGCGCAGCTCGATCGCGATCAGTGAGTCTATGCCGAGGTCGAGGAAGCGCTGCTCTGGAGTAATGGTGTCACCGGACTCCAGGCCCACGGCCTTCGCCAACTGGGCGCGGACATAGGCCACCAGGAGTGATCGGCGCTTGGCAGGCAAGCTCTCCTTTAGTTGTTTCAATAGATTCGATTCCCGTGCTGGTCCCCCGATCCCCGCCAGGATCTCAAAGAAAGGAATCACGCGCGCACCCGGATCGAGGAATTTCTGCCAATTGATCGGCGAGACACCGATCTGCACGGCCCCGGGGAGAGCCAACGAGTACTCCAGGATTCGTAAGCCCGTGTCAGGCGGGATGTCAGCTATGCCCCGGACGGCCCGCCGTGTGGCGGCCTGCTCACCTAAGCGCGCCGCCATACCGACCTCGCCCCACGGACCCCAGTTAATGGTCAGGCCCGGCAGTCCCAGAGCCTTTCGGTGGTGCGCCAGAGCATCCAGAAACGCGTTGCCGGCCGCGTAGTTGGCCTGGGCGGCGGATCCGAGCGTCGAAGCGGTGGAGGAGAAACAGACAAAGAAGCCCAGTGGGCAGTTCTGGCTCGCCAGGTGCAGATTCCACGCGCCATCGATCTTCGGGCCCATCACTTCCCGCATGTTCTCCCAGCTCTGTTCCGATAACACACCATCATGCAAGACTCCGGCTGCGTGGACGATTCCTCGCAGGGGTAGATCGCCCAAGTCCGCGGCGCTCACCAGGCTTTCGACCGACCGCGGCGAAGTAACATCCGCCACCACGACTTTCACCTGCGTTCCCTCGCTGATAATCTCCTCGATAGCTTGATGAGCGGCCGCCGATGGCTGACTGCGCCCGCATAACACCAGCCGGCCCGCTCCGCGCCTCGCCATCCAACCCGCTACTTTCAGGCCGAGCATTCCGAGACCGCCAGTAATGAGATAGCTTGCGTCGGAGCGAATCGGTGCGTGAGCCGGGATGGATGCAACCGCGGCGCCTCCGTGGACCGAGAGAACAATCTTGCCGATGTGCTTGCCTTCAGCCATCAGCCGGAAAGCGCCGGCCGCTTCGGTGACTGGAAACACGCGCAGCGGGGGCGGGTTAAGTCGGCCCTCGCGAAAGCCGCTGATGATTTCCGACATCATGGAGCGGATGGCCTGCGGGTCCTTGGTCATTTCAGCGGCAATGTCGTATGCGTAATACGAGACATCAGGACGGACCTGGCTCACACGCTCCTGCTCCCAAATGCCGATCTTCCCAATCTCGAGGAAGCGTCCGCCCCGTCGAAGAGCATCGAAGCTCTTACGGATGAACTCACCGCTCAGGCTGTTGAGCACGATGTCCACGCCCTTGCCATCGGTGATCGCTAGCACTTGGTCCGAAAAATCGAGGCTCCGCGAGTTCATCACATGCTGCACCCCGACCGCCCTGAGAAAGTCCCACTTCGCTGGGCTGGCGGTCGCCAGCACCTCCGCCCCCGCGTTGTGCGCCAGTTGAATGGCCGCCTGACCGACTCCACCCGCGGCGGCATGAACCAGAACCCGGTCTCCAGGCCGGATCTTCGCCAAGTGATGCAACCCGAAATAAGCAGTAAGGAAGACGACCGGCAGCGCGGCTGCCTCTTCAAAGCTCAGCCTTTCAGGTTTTGGGAATGTCAACTCCCGTGCGACCGTGACCCGGCTCGCCATGCTGCCCTGCGCCAGCGCCACAACTTCGTCACCGACCTTGCTATCGCTGACACCATCACCCACCTCGACCACGGTTCCCGCGCATTCCGATCCCATGAGCATCTCGGCGGCAGCGCCCACCGTCGTTTGTGCCGCTTTCCCGCGGAGAACTCCCAGCGCCTGCAGCACGTCGCGGAAGTTCAGCCCGGACGCTCGCACCTCGATCTCCACTTGACCCGTGCCTGGATGACGTCGCGAGGTTGGCCGCAGTCTTACTTCCTCCAGAATCCCGCTGTCGGAGATTGCCAGACGAAATGCCTCCGCGTCAGAGATCGCCCGCCGCGTCGCGGCCCCTTCCTCCCACCTCGCCAATCTGGCCACTTTTCGCTCGCCGCTGCGCCATGCGATCTGGTCCTCAGGGCTGGCGTTGAGGACTTCCTCCGCCAGTTCGCCGGCTTCGTCGGCTGGTCGGGCAGGATCGAGATCCAGGCACCTGCACTGCAGCTCTGGTCGCTCCACCGAGATCGCCCGTCCCAGCCCCCAAAGCGGAGCTTGCGCGACGTTGAGCGGAGCCTTGCCACCGACCGCGCGCGCTGCCCGAGTCACTAACCACAATGCCGGCGGTGCTCCCCCAAATTCGTCTATGCTGTGGACAGCGTTCAGGGCGGAGCGGCAGCCCAGAGTTTGCACACGCTGTACCGTTTCCAGATCAGGGCGAGGGTTCCCCAGGTCGTCGTCCAGCAAACTCCAGAGATGGACCACACCTCGTAGATCCCCACTCGCGCCCAATCGCTTCCCGAACAGTTCATGGAAATGGGCCGCGTCCTCAGGATCCACACGGTAGCAATCGCGACTAACCTGCTCAAAGGTTTTGCCGGCTTCGACCAGAACTACGCGATGATGAACCTCGCGAAGACGCGCCGCCAGTTCTGACCCCAGCCCTTTCGAGTCGGTGAAGATAAGCCACGTTCCTGGTTGTGCGTCCGGCGACGCGTTTATGGAACGGGGTCTTCGCGGCTGGACGCGCCAGACAACCTGATAGAGCCAGCTCTCGAAATCACTCGCGCTTCCCGCCATGAGCGCGTCCGCTGATGCGCGACGCACAGACAGTCCTTCGAGTCGGGCGATCCCAACCCCGGATGCGTCGAACATTTCTATCGTTGTTTCCGGAAGCAACTTCTCCGCTCTTCGATCGCCCGACGAAAGCCGCGCGTGACTCCAGAAATGGTTTCCCGTCGCGCGGAACAGCTCCAGCCGGGCAATCCCAACCGGCAGATAGGTATCGCCGGCGGCAGTAGAGGGCAGCACTGCGGCTGCGGCCTGCTGACAAGCGTCCATCAACACCGGGTGGAGCAAGTAGCCGTCCGCTTCCGGCAGCAACTTCTGGCTCAGGCTGATCTCGGCCAACGAACGCCCCGGCGCGTGATGGAGCCGACGGATGGCCTGAAAATCCGGGCCGTAACGCAAGGCCCGTTCGGCAAATTGCCGATAATACTCTTCGACCTCCACGGCGGCCGCAACTTCCACCTGGAGTTCGGCGAGGTCTGCGGTCGCTGGTGACTCGCTCGCGTGTCCACTCGACACACAACCCATGACATGTTTTGTCCAACCCGGATCGGAAGCCGGCTCCGCCGAATCCAGGCTGTAAATCTCGAAGCCATATCCTCCGGCCACGTCTGGAGTTAGAACCGTCTGCAGAATCACCTCGCCTGCCTCGGAAAGGATCAGAGCCTTGTGGATCACCACATCCTTCAACACCAGATGTTGAGTTCCCAGCGCCACCTTGCCCGCGGCGAGCGCCATTTCCAGATAGGCCGTTAACGGCACGACGGCTTTGCTGAAAATTCGGTGGTGATCCAGAAATGCAGGATGGCTCGGACCGATGCGGGATTCGAACCGCAGTTCTCGCGCGCCAGCGAGGCGGATCTGATACCCGAGAAGTGGGTGTGCGCGGGGCCCGGTTCCGCTGCCATTTCTCGACGAGGCAGGAGTCTGCTCGGTTTCAGGCTCCTCCACCCAAAACACCTTGCGCTGAAAAGGATAAGTCGGCTGCGTGATGCGTTGTGGTGCGCAGTGTTGGTCGAATTGTTTCCAGGTTACTGACGATCCTTCTACATACAGCCGGGCAAGTGCCAGCAGCATCTGGCGCCAGTCCGGTTGGCCTTGTCGCAGGCTAGGGAGCCACCAGCCCTGATTGTCCGCCAGACACTGCCGCCCCATGCCAAGCAGGACGGGGTTGGGACCAATCTCAAGGAATGCGCTGCAACCTTCGCGGCTTAGAGCTTTCATGCCGCTTGCGAATAGTACCGGCTGGAGAATGTGATCCGTCCAATACTCTTTGGAGGCCATGCTTGAGTCAGATATTCTGCCGCTAAGGTTGGAAACGATCGGAAAATCTCGCCGGCCACGCGGCGAAAATCGGCCAGGATGGGTTCCATCAAAGGCGAGTGAAAGGCGTGCGAGACATTGAGCCGTTGCAGCTTGACTCCGGCCGCCGCCAGGGGCGCCAAGGCCGCCGCCAACACCTCCCGCCGTCCCGACGTCACCGTGTGCTGCGGTCCATTGACCGCAGCCACCGCCACCTCCCCCTCCACTCCCGCCAGCGCCGCCCGCACCCGCTCTTCGTCCGCGAACACCGCCACCATCTCGCCCTGGGCCGGCAACGCCTGCATCAGCCGGCCCCGCGTGGCGATCAGCTTGAGCCCGTCCTCCACACTGAACACTCCCGCCAGGCAAGCCGCCACATATTCCCCCACACTGTGTCCCAGCAGCGCCGCCGGCCGGATCCCCCACCCTTCCCATAATTGCGCCAGCGCGTACTCCACCGCGAACAGTGCGGGCTGGGTGTAGGCCGTCTCATGCACTCGCCCATCCGCTGCATCGCCCGGGTAGAGCACCTCCAGTAAAGGCCGGTCCAGCAACGGCCGCAATATCTCGGCACAGCGCTGCAGGGCGTTGCGGAACACCGGCTCCGTCTCGTACAACTGTCGCCCCATGCCCGCATATTGCGAGCCCTGCCCCGTGAACAGAAAGGC
>WNEZ01000523.1_pt1 | contig 31000 bp, 24 predicted proteins | sample 5400521 | NCBI WGS metagenome assembly WNEZ01 (sample SAMN13153339, study PRJNA577476) | soil metagenome | isolation source: 120 cm saprolite under Douglas fir tree site 2 hole 1 replicate 1 | place: USA:California | collected 2015-04-18 | reverse complement strand
ACAGAAGCGGGCAGTGATGACCGCAAGGCGGGGTTTTCCCGTGGGAGTACGGGGAAAGTCGGGTTCCGGCCAGATGCGCCACGTGCGGATTTTTTGATACTCGGCCAGGGAGGCGTTGGCGGCTGCGATTACCGACTCAATTTCTGGAATCTCAGTTGGCGAAGAAAGATTCCTTCCGACCAGGTCGGAACCTTCGGTCGCTTCGCTCGGAATGACCGACATACGTCCTGGAGCGGATGGACTTAACAGTAGCACGGCGCAGGGCTCGGCGTTGCCGGCGCGATCGAGGGGAATGACGACCGCGTCGCAGATGGCGGGTTGTTTTTTCAGGGCGGCTTCGAGGTCTTCGGGATGGATGTTGAGGCCGGCGCTGGTGACGATGACATTTTTTTTGCGGCCGCGAAATTTCAGGTTGCCGTTCGAATCGAGTTCGCCCAGGTCGCCGGTGCGCAACCAGCCGTTGCTTTCGTCTGAGGATCGTTGCAGCGAACCTTTTTCCCAGTAGCCGGAAGAAACGCTTTCACCACGAACTAGAATCTCGCCATCGTCGGCGAGTTTGAATTCGCGGCCGGGGAGAATTTTGCCTACCGAGCCTTCAGCGGCGCCGAAGGGATGATTCAGGCTGATGAGCGAAGCGGTTTCGGTCATGCCATAGCCTTGCACTACGGCAAAACCTAGACGTTTGAAGAAAAGTTCGGTGTCGCTACCGAGGGCTGCGCCGCCGGAAATGAAAGCCCAGAAGCGAAAACCAAACAGGCGATGGATGCGGCGGAAGCGCCAGGCGCGGCGGAGGAATGGTTGCGTTTCGGCGGTAGCGTAATTCTTGTGGAACCAACTGCGCCAGCCGCGCGAATCGATTTCGCGTTCGATGGCGGAACGCAGGAGATCGAGCATGCGCGGCACAGCAATTAGTAGGGTCGCGCGTTCGCGTTTGATGCTGCGGAGAATTTCGCTGGGATTGGCGGAGTTTTCGAAAACCACCGTGCTGCCGAGAAGCGGTGGAACGAAGAGGGCCATGAATTGTCCGAAGACGTGGCTCAACGGCACGAGAGAAACGAAGCGCAACGGATGGAGCAAACGCTCGTATTTGAGATAGGGCTGCATGCCGCGTTCGATGGGTTCGAGGTTGGCAAGAAAATTACCGTGCGTGAGGACGACGCCGCGCGGTTCGGCCGTAGTGCCGGAGGTGAAGAGGATTTCTGCGACCTGCTGGCGAGTGAGCGGTTCGGCGGACAGGGACTCATAGATTGGTTTGCGTGTTTCACGGGGAACAGTTTGAGAGACGAAAACACGATGCCGGGCCACAATGTCGGGTAAATCCTCCAGTACGAGGGCGGGAATCGCCAGGTCGAGAGGAGACTTGTTGCGTGAGGTGACGATCAGTTTGACTTGAGAGTCGCGGGCGACGCGCTCGGCAAAGTCCGGGCTCGCGCAATCATCCATGGGCACCGCGACTGCGCCAATGAGGATGCAGGCCCAGAAGGCGGCGACCCATTCGCCGGAATTTGGCGCCCACAAAAGGATGCGATCGTTTGTTCGAATGCCTCGGGATCTCAGGGCGTTTGCGAAGAGCGCAGCGGTTGCCGCGAGTGTTTCGTAGGTCCATGAAGAGTGACGATAACCGCGGGAGTAGACGATGGCGCGACCGCTTGGGAAGCGTTCGAAATCAGCGAAGACGGAGAGCAGTGAGTTGCGAGCCATGGTGTCATCGATCGATTCGCACGAAGCTGACCGAAGGCACGGCCCCGAGCGGTCCGGGGCGAATATGCCGCGCCCCTACGCGCAAAGGGCACGTGGGATGCCACGATGTTACCGCTGTTCGCATCGAACTATGGTCGGGAAATGTGCGAGGAAAAACCACGCAGACTCAGGTAAAATAATAGGGGCTGGGGGATTCTGCCAGGTTGTGCTATTCCCCTGTACAATTTGAGATTTTCAGTTGCGGGAGCGAAATGCCGGTACCTATTTCACAGATGTGGACGGTTGCGACCTACCTGCTAAAGCAGAAGGTGGCGGGACGGAAGAAGTACCCCTTCGTGTTGATGCTGGAGCCGCTGTTCAAGTGCAACCTGGCTTGCGCGGGCTGCGGAAAGATTCAATATCCGGCGCACATTTTGAAGCAGGAACTTTCGCCTGAAGAATGTTTCAAGGCCGTCGATGAATGCGGGACGCCGATGGTTTCGATTCCAGGCGGCGAGCCGCTGATGCATTCGCAGATTGACAAGATTGTGGAAGGGCTGGTTGCGCGCAAAAAATATATTTATCTGTGCACCAATGCGCTGCTGCTGAAAGAAAAATTGGATTTCTTCAAACCCAGCAAGTATCTGACGTTTTCTGTGCACATGGACGGGCAGAAAGAACATCACGATTTTTCCGTGTGCCGCGAAGGCGGATACGAACAGGCAATTGAAGGCATTCGCGAAGCGGTAAAACGCGGATTTCGCGTAACTACGAACACCACTTTGTTTGATGGAGCAGATCCAAAAAGCGTGCGCGGATTTTTTGACGAAATGATGGAGCTGGGCGTGGAAGGCATGATGCTTTCGCCCGGCTATTCGTACGAAAAAGCGCCGGACCAAAAGCACTTTTTGGGACGTGCGCGGACGCGAAGGCTGTTCCGCGCGATCCTTTCGAATCGCAAGAAGAGCTGGCAATTCAATCAGTCGAAATTGTTTTTGGAATTTCTGATGGGCGAGCGCAACTATGCATGCACGCCGTGGGGCATGCCAACCTACAACATGTTTGGCTGGCAGAAACCGTGTTATTTGCTGCAGGACGGCTACGCAGATACCTTCAAGGAATTGATGGAATCGGTAGAGTGGAACAATTACGGAACGGAATCGGGCAATCGAAAGTGCGCCAACTGCATGGTGCACAGTGGATACGAAGCGTCGGCGGTAGATCATACTTTTAGCGGACTTGGCGGACTGTGGGCGACGATAAAGTCCGGTTTGTCGACCACTTATGCTGATGCGGACGCTTTGGAAATGCTTAATGAACCGGTGAAGCCGGTGCATGCGTTTAATCCGCTAGTACAGATTGAAGCCAGCAAAACGCAGATGGAAGAGACGCGAGCGTGAGCGTTCCGACACATTTTGACCGTCAGGATTCGGCCGGGCCTGGTACGTTCCAAACTGACGCCGACAAGCTTGAAGTTGCGCCCGGGCGGCAACGAGACGGCATCGAAGGGTGGGTGCCCGAGCTGGCGAATGAGAGGGAAGTACGCGAAGCGCTCGAGAAAGCGTTTGATTACCGCGGCGATGTGACGCTGACGCAAAAAGACGGAAGCAAGATTGAAGGATATATCTTCGACCGAGTTGGCGGAGCGACGCTAAGTGCTTCGTTTGTCAGGATCTTGCCAAAAAATGGCAGCGGCCGGGTGAAAATCGCATATTCTGATATCGCTGCGCTTGCCTTCAGCGGCCGAGACCCGGCGGCTGGAAAGAGCTGGGAAGCCTGGGTCAAGAAATATTGGGAAAAGAAGGAAGTCGGGGGGCAGGGCGCCAGCCTGCTGCCTGACGAATCCGAGTAAGACCGCAAACGTTAAAATTCGGTAAGTCTATTGAAATAAACAACATACATGCAAGGAACGGCCAGGTTCGGCGTGGACAAGCATGCCCTTTTGTGCTATTCTTACCTTAGCGTTTGTTGCTCTTGTAATACCTTTTGATCGCTCAGAAGGACTGCAAGGACAAATTATTGCAGTCTTTTTTTGTGTTCAAAGGGCGTCACGGCGTGGGTCATGGGTCGGCAGCATCGCAAGAAACTGCCGCACAGACACTGAGTACGGACCGAGAGAAGCAAGGCAATTCCCAGCGATGCGCCCAGCCAGATCGGGTGTCACGCGACACGAGGTCAAGCAGTGAAGGAACAAGGAACAGTAAAGTGGTTTAACGCTTCAAAGGGTTTTGGATTTATCCAACGCCAAACCGGAGAAGATGTATTCGTACACTTCTCGGCCATCACCATGGAAGGCTACAAGTCCCTGAATGAAGGCCAAGCGGTGGAATTTGAAGTGAAGAAGGGTCCCAAGGGCCTGCAAGCGGAAAACGTAACCAGCGTCTAAGTTTGTATCCCGGAAGTGTTAAGGGCGGAAATCGAAGGATCGAGAGCCGCCCCTTAAAACGAATTTCCGGCAAAAAAACAATTATCAAGTCGAGCGAGCGGCCAAGGAGGAAGACGTGCAAGCAATGCAGGAAGGCCAGACGATCAAGCATGGCGTTTACGGATTGGGGATCGTGACCGCATCGGATGGAGAGCGCACGGCGGTGGATTTTGACGATCACGGGCCCAAGCTTTTTGTGACCAGCATCATGACCGCGGAGCTGATCGGCGAAGCGCCAGCGACACCGCCAAAGACCAAGCGCCGGCGCAAGGCTTCTACCGCAGCCAAGGCCGCAAAAGCCGCGAAGAAAGCGGCGGCAGCTACCACCGCATAATATTTTTGTATTTTAGTTTTTGACGCCTGCACCCAATCGGTGCAGGCGTTTTTTTTCGAGAATTCATCACTTCCAAGTCTGCTGTTCTCCCATTCACTAACACGCTAAATCTCTTGCGATTAATCCACCCGGCGCAAAACATTCATGGCAAAGTATCGTAAAGGGCTCCCGACAGAAATTCTGAAAACAGTTAGGCCAAGGAGGCTCGAATGGGCCAAAGTCCGCGAATCGGCGCGTTTTGCCGCACGGCGAGCTTGCTGGCGCTATTGTGCATTGCAAGCTACCCAGTATGGGGCCAAACACCGGGTGTAACGGCCAACGAAATCTTGATTGGATCGTGCTCGGCGCTGGAAGGGCCTTCGCACGCATTGGGAACGGCGCAAATCAAGGGCGCGGAAGCGTATTTCGACCTGATCAATGAAGCAGGCGGAGTCGCAGGACGAAAGCTGAAACTGCTGGCATATGACGATAGTTATGATCCGGCAAAGACCGAGACCTGCTTCAAGAGATTGCAAAGCCAGAATGTATTTGCATTGGGATTTTTTGTGGGAACTCCTACCGCGCTGAAGTACCTGCCGATGGCGGAAGAGGCGAAAATTCCCATGGTTGGTTTGTTTACGGGTGCGCAGACGCTTTATGCGCCACTGCGTCATTGGGTCATCAATGTCCGCGCATCTTATGCGACAGAAACGCGCGAACAAATCGAAGGTCTCTGGAAAAAACTGGGCTATAAGAAGGTTGCGGTGATTTATCCGGATGATGCTTTCGGCGCTGCAGTGCTGGACGGAGTGAAGAGCGCGCTGAAAACGAAGGGCGCAGAGCCGGTTGCAATTGGATCGTATCCGAGGCAGACGGCGGACGCGGAACATGCAATCCAAAGCGCACGCGCGGCGAATCCGGAAGCGGTGGTGATTGTGGGGCCAGCGAATACGGTTGCGCCAATATTGCAGAAAGCGCACGCACAGGGATGGAAGCCGCTGTTTTTGACGGTGTCATTTGTGGGAACGGATGACTTGATCTTGCACGCCGGGGCGGACGCAGAGGGCATGGTGGTCACACAAGTGGTGCCGCCTTACTATTTGACGGAGCTGAAGACTGTAGCGATGTACCGCAAAACCCTGGCCAAGTATTTCCCCGGCGAGCAGCCGGGCTTTGTAAGCCTGGAAGGCTTTGTGGACGCCATGGTTATGGTGGAAGGCCTGAAACGAGCCGGGAAAGAGTTGACCAGGGAAGGCTTGATCCGATCCATCGAGTCGATTCATCAGACGGATTTGGGATTAGGGCCGCAATTGAAGCTGGATTATTCGGGTCGCGACCATGCCGGGCTCAAGGCGGTGATACCGACTGTGATTCGCGGCGGACGCGCGGTCCCGTTCACGGATTGGGCGATGGTGAAGTGAGCATTCCTGTTACCGTTGTTGGCGGCCTGTGATAGGTTGCATTCATGAAAAAAATCCTAGTCATCGCAGGATTATTGTTTTTTGTGCTGGGCATCGTGGGACTGGTTCATCCGGAGTTCACCTACCACAAAACGGAAGAAGTGGCGCACGTCGGACCAGTGCATGCCACTGTGAATGAAGAAAAAACGGCGATCGTGCCGACAGCAGTCTCGGTGATATTGCTGGTCGCAGGACTCGGTTTGACGGTTCTTGGCGTCAAGAGCCGCAGCCAGCCAAATTAAAGCCGCTAGTGCCTAAGGATCGAGAAGCTAACGAACGACGGATTCGGCTTGATCGAATGCGTGGTAGGAAGAACGAACCAGCGGACCGGCTTCGACGTGCTTGAATCCCATTTGCTCGCCCAGAGTTTTATATTCGGAAAATTCATCCGGATGAACGTAACGAACGATGGGCAGATGTTCGCGCGTGGGCTGAAGGTATTGGCCGAGCGTGAGGATGTCCGTGCCTTGCGCGGCGAGATCCTGCATGGTGGCGAGCACTTCGTGTTTTTCTTCGCCGAGGCCGAGCATCAGGCCGGTTTTGGTCGGGACATCGGGATGGGTTTGCTTGGCGCGGTGAAGTAGTTCCAGCGAGCGTTCGTAGAGCGCGCCTTTACGCACCTGGCGATAGAGGCGCGGCACGGTTTCCGTATTGTGATTGAGTACGTCGGGGCGAACGGCGAGCACGGTGTTGAGTGCGTCCCAGTTCCCGCGAAAATCCGGGATTAAGACTTCGACTTTGCATCCAGGCACGCGGCGGCGGATTTCCTGAATGGTGCGGGCAAAAATCTGTGAACCGCCGTCGGGTTGGTCGTCGCGATTGACGCTGGTGACAACGGCGTAGCGCAGGCCCATGCGGGCGACAGCTTCTGCCACGCGCAAGGGTTCGTCTTTGTCGGGAGGGCCGACCGGTTTTCCGGAGGGAACGGCGCAGAATCCGCAGGCACGGGTGCAGATATCGCCGAGAATCATAAAGGTCGCGGTACCGTGTTCCCAACATTCCCCCATGTTGGGGCAGCGGGCGCTTTCACAAACGGTGTGCAGATCGAGGCTGCGCATGGTGCGCTTGAGATCTTGATAGCGTTCGCCGCCAAGAAATTTGACGCGCAACCAGTCCGGGCGCGGGTGAGCGTTCGGCGAGGGCACCGGGAGCGGTGCGGTGTTTGCGATGATGTTGAAGGGAGAGGCCATCGAATATATTCTACTGTTCCAGTTTACCCGCGGTTTAGCTTCCTGACAATTTGAGATGGAGCCGTCCTAAAGCAACGGTTGCTGCATTATTATCGCTCTTATAACCTACGCACAGGTGAAGCATGCGTGTCTTACGTGCATTCGCGGGCGGGCTGACGCTGTGTATCAGTGCGTTCGCCGCGCTTTGTTTTGCGCAAGCACCAGCTGCAGCGAAGGATCCGAAAGAGAAAGCAGAGACCTGTCGGGTCTCGGGTATGGTAGTGAAACTGGCAGATGGCGTACCGCTGAAGGGCGCAACGGTACGGCTGGAGAACGGCGAAGACCACGAACACACCATCGCAACCAAGACTACCGGCGACGGGCGATTCGAATTGAGGAATGTGCCGGCGGGACGCTATAAGCTGGTCGTCAGCCGAAGCGGCTATGTGGAAACGGAATACGGACAGAAAAAGCCGAGCGATCCGGGAGCAGCGTTTACGCTGTCGCCTGGGCAGACCAAGACAGATCTTATTTTTAAGCTAATTCCTGCAGCGGTGATTGCAGGAAGAGTTTTCAACGAGGACGGTGAGCCAGTGCCGAACGCCTCGGTGATAGCGGCTCGCGAGGCGTATCAAGAGGGGCGAAAGACAATGACGCAGTTCAAGCAGGTAACTACAGATGATTTGGGAGCGTTCCGTCTTTTTGGTTTGCCGCCCGGACGATATTTCGTGAGCGCGATGGAATGGCAAAGCGGCAACGTGGTCGGCGACAAGGAATTTTCGGGAAGCTCCGGACAAACCGCGAGCGAACAAGGCTACGCTAAGACCTATTATCCGGGAACATCGGACATCGCTCGCGCATCAGCGATCAATGTAAAAGAAGGGGATGAAGTTCCCGGGACGGATATTCCTCTGAAACAGGTGATGGTGCACCGAATCCGAGGGCGAGTGCTGAACCAGATGACCCAGAAACCGGGTCAGACTACGGAAGTGCTGCTGATTGCGCGGGCCAAGAAACAGGATTGGGATTTTGGCGGGCAAACGGAGGTGAAAAAAGCCGACGGCTCGTTTGAAGTATCGAATGTCGTACCTGGCCCTTACACATTAATTGCGATCTGGTACGACCAAAGCGAAGGCAAGGTGCATTTCGGAGCGCAAAGAATTGACGTTGGCGAGAGCGATGTCGAGGGAGTGTCGGTAGTGGTTGGCGCAGGCGTAACAATTCAGGGAAGAGTAGTTTGGGACGGCCATCCGAGCCTAGAGCGAAATGAGCTAACCATCCATGCCGCACTCGTTGACACGGAAGTGCTACCGGGAGGAAGCGCACAAGTGGAGGCTAATCAGCAGTTCACGCTGAAGGATTTGATTGACGGCGACGCGCGAGTGCAAGTTCTAGGAGCTTCAAAGGATTGTTACGTGAAACAAATCACGTTCGGGCAGATATTCGTAAAGGACGACGTCATTAGCGTTTCAAAAGGCACGAATCCAGCACTAGAGATCACGGTTAGCTCGCGCGGAGCGCGAGTGCAAGGAGCCGTTGTGGACAAGGATGGATTGCCTGCGGCCGGTGTATGGGTGGTAGCGGTGCCGGACATCGCGAGGCGTACGACGCAGCGTTTATTCAAGTCACAGACCACGGATCAATACGGCAAATTTGATCTGCACGGATTGGCGCCAGGAACTTACAAATTATTTGCCTGGGACGGGGCTGAGAGTAACGCTTGGGAAGACGAGGACTTCTTGAAGCCATTCGAAGACCAGGGAACAAAAATCGAGGTCCGTGACGAAGATGCGATGACGACGAATCTAACTGTGATTTCAATCAAGCACGAAGGAAATGATTAAACTTCAAAGAACGGCCGTGGGTGGGAGGTGGCATCGGAGGTGGTGCGGCGCTGGAGATGATATCGAAGGAAAAGGCCATAAGGTGACGTAGAAAGCTCTATTTTCTCCGGCGTGCAGAAAGCGTGCAAACGAAACTGAACAACGGTAAGTGGCTGGCGCTACGATGCGCAGGCGTCCCACAAATGGAGGAAGATCGTGTCCCTACGAACCATAGGTTTAGTCATTGCGGCGACCTTTTGCCTGACAGCGGCCGGAGGAGACAGTCCAGGCCAGGCCGAAAAGGATGGTTCATCTTATCGCCATGGCTACTACCTGTTTTTGGCAGGTACGCCGAATGGCTGTGAAGATTGTTACGTTCCGCTTGTACTGACCAGAAAAAGTATCGAGGACCTGAAGAAGAATCCAACGGCGGATGATTGTGTTTTGATTACGACGTTCGAGAGAGACTCTATTTGGCACTACGACGGACTTGTGCGGGTAGGGCAAAACGAAATCAATGAAGCAGAGCGAAAAGTACGGATTTCCAATAAGACATACCGATACCAGGAAATTGGCGCTAGCGAGGTTCTAACTCTTTTAGAGAATCCATTGGGCAAGATTCCGATCTCGCGGCCTTATCTACCAGCCAAGTTTCCAGCAGGACCAGAGCTCAAGCAGCTAATCGCCGACTTCAAGACTTTGCAATAAGCACGGCTATAGTTGGCAGGAACAACTTGCTATGAATGAGCGAGAAAGCTGTTTTTGCAGAGAGTTATAGCGGCTGCCGGGATGAACGGATGAATTCGCGCAGGACGGTGACGTTCGGTCCGTACACGCCAATGCGCCCAGCGTCGACAGGCAGGCCGAGAGCTTCGGCGAGATCGAGATCCACGCCCGCGTCGTCCAATTCAGAAAGGCTATAGCCCTGTGCCGGAGCAACGCGATTAAGTCCGGACGGATAGACAGGCCGAGGCGGGCGATGACGGCGCCACGGGCGGCGAGCCAGTTGGTAAAATTGCTGCCAATCGCGTTTTTGCCAAGTGGTCATAGCTATAAAAGTCGCTGCTGGGCCGCTAGTCACGTCCTGCTGTTCTACGGGAAGCTCGCTCTCATTGTGCTTACGGCTCATTCGCAACATTGGATGCTCGGCTTTCCGAAAAGGTTCCTATCAGCGCATACAGCGAAAACAGTGCGAAGCCACTGGAAATAATGACGTCCGCAAGCGAACCATACTGCAGAACGCCGTTGAGGAGGGATTTTCCTCAACTGATGTTTCAAACACGTAAATAAGGAGGAAGTTGCGCCGGGGCAAATCTAGCCTTTGGCGCCTCCCGACCCGACAAGGATCGCTAGTCATCCGCGTTAGAGGAAACGAATGACAGAAAAGGGCAACTGAGGCAAAGCTATCGCAGGACAGGAATTAACGAGGGTTAAAAGCGGCGCCGGCTAGGATTCGCGCCACCAACTGAATGAAGTGATCGCCTTACCAGCGGTTGCCACGATCTCCACGGTCGCCGCCGCCACCACGATCTCCACGATCGCTGCCGCCGCGTCCACCACCACCGCCGCCGCGCCCACCGCCGCCGCCACCATGTCCGCCGCGGCCGCCGCCGAAGCCACCACCGCCGCGTCCACCGCCGCCGCCGCGCTGCTCCTGCGGACGAGCCTCGTTGACCACCAGATTGCGTCCGCCGAAGTTCTGGCCGTTAAGGGAATTGACCGCGCGATCGGCTTCTTCATCGTTGGAAATTTCGACGAAAGCGAAACCACGTGATTGGCCCGTGAACCGGTCACGAATCAGATTGACTGCCGAAGGGTTGACACCAGACTGCGAGAAAAACTCATGCAACGTATCCTCCGTGGCGGAAAACGGAAGATTTCCAACGTAAAGCTTCTTCACTTACGGACTCCTTTTGCCCGGAACCGAGGTGCATGTCGCGGAGCGCGCTGAAAGCCGAAAACTCTTGCGGGCGTCCGGAAGTCCGAAGCCACGTTGGTATCTCAGGGTTTGTAAGTACAAACCCTGAAACCCGGTCATTTCATGGTTCACCCTGCAAACCGTGAAACCCGGGGGACAGAGATCTGGCGGTCCAGCGGTCAGAGGCATCGTCGCGGAAATTGACCCTTTTTGCAATGGGAATTTGCCTTATCCCAGCCGTCAGCAAGCCCAGCCTGTATAAATACAATGCATCCGAAAAAATGATACGATGCGCGCACTTTGAGTGGACAGCGGAGGACACGATGCGCGGCACCATGATGGACTTCCCGCTGACGCTCGCAACTATTCTGGATCGAGCGGGAAAACAATTTGCAAAAGTAGAAATCGTGTCGCGGCGGCCGGACCGTTCAGTGTTGCGCACGAATTACCGGGCTTTGAGCGAGCGTGCCAGAAGGCTAGCGAGCGCGCTGACTGGACTGGGACTACAGCGCGGCGACCGCGTAGCGTCCATGATGTGGAATCACGTTGGGCATCTGGAAGCATTTTTCGGAGCGCCCTGCGCGGGCGGGATTCTGCACACGCTGAATTTACGGCTGCACCCGAGCGAGATCGCGACCATTGCGAATCACGCGGGCGACCGATTCTTGCTGATTGATGACGTGCTGTTACCGGTTTATGAAAAATTCCGGGCCGAAGTGCCGTTTGAAAAAGTGATTGTAGTGCCGTACGGTTGCGGATCTGTGCCGGATGAATATTTAGATTATGAAGAATTGCTGGGTGGCGCGGATGCGGATTTTCAGTTTCCAACGATAGATGAAAATGACGGCGCGACGATGTGTTTCACGTCCGGTACCACGGGATTTTCCAAGGGCGTGATCTATTCGCATCGAGCGCTGGTGCTGCATTCGCTGGCGGAATGTGCCGTCGACGCGTTTGCAGTGAGCCACCAGGACACGATTTTGCCGATTGCGCCAATGTTTCATGCCAATGCGTGGGGCTTGCCATTTTCGTGCGCCATGGCGGGCAGCAAGTTGTTGTTGAGCGGGCCGAATGTCGAGCCGGAAGGTTTGCTGGACTGGATGGTCGAAGAAGGCGTGACCATGGCGACGGGTGTGCCCACGGTATGGATCGGCGTGCTGGACGCCCTGGAGGAAAATCCCACGCGTTGGAAATTCGATTGGCCGGTGCGAGTGATTTGCGGAGGCACCGCACCGCCGCTGGAGTTGATACGGAAGCTGGATGGATTCGGGATTCGCATTTTGCATCTGTGGGGGATGACGGAGACGACTCCGCTGGCGACGACCGGGCAATTGAAAACGCACATGCGCGACTGGAGCGACGAAGAAAAATACCAGGCCCGCGCGAAACAGGGATGGCCGGTGCCGTTTGTGGAGCTAAGAATTACGCGGCCGTCGGAGCTTGGCGAAAAAAACAATGTGCAAGCTCCGTGGGACGGAGAAACTCCGGGGGAGTTGGAGGTGCGCGGGCCGTGGGTAGCTTCGCACTATTATGAGTCGCCAGATCAGGCGCATCGCTGGGCGGACGACGGGTGGTTCAAGACGGGCGACGTGGCCACAGTGGATGAAGACGGCGTGGTGAAAATTGTGGACCGCGCGAAGGACCTGGTGAAGTCCGGCGGCGAATGGATCAGTTCAGTCGATTTGGAAAATGCGCTGATGGGGCATCCGGCGGTGAAAGAAGCGTGCGTGGTGGGAATTCCACATCCGAAATGGCAAGAGCGCCCGCTGGCAGCCGTAGTATTGAAGGAAGGAAAGAGCGCAACCGGAGCAGAGTTGCGCATTTTTCTCGGAACATTTTTTGCGAAGTGGCAATTGCCGGATGCGTTTGTGTTCGTCGAGTCCATTCCGCGGACCAGCGTCGGGAAATTCAAGAAAATCGCCTTGCGCGAACAGTTTGCCGGGTGGAAGTGGGATACGGCGGCGGAATAACTCAGGTGCGGTAGCTGGCGTTGACGCGAACGTATTCAGCGGTAAAGTCGCACGTCCAATAGCGAGCGCGCGATTTTCCGGCGTGCAGATCCACGACAATCGGGACGTGTTCGGCAAGCAGGCGATTGGATGCGGCGCGCTCATTGAAATCGAGCGGCTGCCCTTTGCGGAGAACTTTTATGCCGGCCATGGTGATTTCTACCAGCGATGGATCGAATTTTACTCCAGCACGGCCTGCGGCGGCGAAGACTCGTCCCCAATTTGGATCGGCTCCGGCGAATGCGGTCTTGACCAGCGGCGAAGTAGCGATAGTTTCCGCAATCTTGCGCGCGCCGGATTCAGTCTTTGCGCCGCGGACTTCAATTTCGATGACGCGTTGCGCGCCTTCGCCATCGGCGACGATTTGGCGGGCGAGCGAACCGCAGACGTCTTCGAGCGCCGCGGAAAACTGGCGATGCGCTTTGCTGCCATTCGCAATGGCCTGCGCGCCGGCTGCGCCATTGGCAAGCACCAGAAGCGTGTCGTTCGTGGACGTGTCTCCGTCGACGCTGATGGAGTTGAAAGTGCGTGAAACAACATCGCGCAAAGTGCGCTGCAAAAGCGATGGGAAAATCGCAGCGTCGGTTACGACAAATGCCAGCGTAGTGGCCATATTGGGATGAATCATGCCCGCGCCCTTCGCGCAACCGACCAGATGGATGCGTTTGCCGGACATCTTGAAAGTTGCGGACGCGGTCTTGGGCCGCGTATCCGTAGTGCAGATCGCAAGTGAGAGTTCAGCGAAAGAGCGTGCGGACGCGCGGCGGTTGCGGGCGAGCGACGGTAGTGCGCGAAGAATTTTTTCCACCGGGAGTTGTACGCCGATTACCCCAGTCGAGCAGACGAATAATTCGGCCGGCGTCAGCAACATGCGGCGGGCGGCTTCTTCGTTCGTTCGTTGCGCGACTACTTCACCTTGGCCACCGGTCGCGCAGTTGGCATTGCCTGCGTTGACGACTACGGCACGCATGCGGCCTTTGGATTCGCGCAGATTCTTTTTTGAAAGAATGACTGGGGCCGCCACGACAAGATTTTGCGTGAACACCGCAGCCGCCGAAGCGGGAACATCGCTGGATATGAGAGCAAGATCGAGCGCGCCGGTTTTCTTCAGGCCACACGCCGTAGCAGCGAAGCGAAATCCTTTGGGCAGCGCGGATTCGGGCGGCGACTGAGTCATTGCGCGGAGGATTCCTTGGGCCAGCGACTTTCGAACTCGGCCAAGGCCGCGCGAACCGAACTCTCACTCGTGCCGCCTGGAACACTCTTTGCAGCCAGCGCAGCCTCAACCGTAAGGCCGTTTGAAAAGTCGCTATCGAACGCGGGAGAAATTTTGCGAAGTTCTTCGAGCGGCAATTCGGTCCATAGTTGCTGCTGGCGTTCCGCTTGTTTGAGAATCTTGCCGACCGCGTCATGCGCCTGGCGGAATGGCACGCCTTTTCGAACCAGATAGTCGGCAGCTTCCGTGGCCAGCAGAGCAGGGTTCGAAGCGGCGGCACGCAAACGGTCGTCGCGATAGTTGGTTGTCTTGACGGCGCCCGCTGCGACCGCGAGCATGTCCGCTACCTGATCGTGCGCGGCAAAGAGAGATTCTTTGTCCTCCTGCAAATCGCGCTGATAGCTGGTGGGAAGACCCTTCAGCGTTGTGAGCAGGGCAACGAGAGCGCCGGTGATGCGGCCGGACTTTCCGCGAATTAATTCCCAGCAGTCAGGATTTTTCTTTTGCGGCATGAGACTGCTGCCAGTCGAATATTCGTCGGGAAGGATGACGTAAGAAAATTCCTGTGCTGCGAAGAGCACGAAATCTTCGGCGAGCCGCGAAAGATGCGTGGCGATGCCGGAAAGTGCAAAGAGATAGTCGAGCGCGAAATCGCGGTCGCTGACCGCGTCCAGGCTATTCGCGGTGATTTTGGAAAAGCCAAGCTCGCGGGCAATGGCGGCGCGGTCGATCGCGAAGGAATTTCCGGCGAGAGCGCCGGAGCCCATGGGGCAGGCGTCGGCACTCGCAGCGGCGGTTTTCAAGCGCGTGACATCGCGCGTGAATGCTTCCGCATGCGCGAGAAGAAAATGCGAGAGCAGAATCGGCTGTGCGTGCTGCATATGCGTCATGCCAGCCATGGGCACGCCGAGTTTGGCTTTGGCCTGGCAGAGCAGCGCGTTGGCGAGAGCCAGAAGGCCGCGCTTGATTTCGGACGCGGCATCAATCACGAAGAGACGAAAGTCGGTGGCGACTAGCTCGTTCCGGCTGCGGCCGGTGTGGAGTTTCCAGCCGAGACCACCCAGTTTTTCGACCAGCGCTTTTTCTACGAAGTGATGGACATCTTCGGCGTCGGCGCCAAACGATTCGACCCACGCTCGATCGGACTCAGCGCGTGCGGCGATTTTATCTAACGCCGCGAGAGTTTGCTTTACTTCGCTTGCGCTGAAAATGCCGATGGGTTCGAGAGCTCTTGCCCAGGCGCGGTCTACCGCGATTTCGTAAGGGAGCAGCCGGCGATCGAATGCGAAAGAACGTTGAAACGCGTCGAAACGCGCGTCAGGCTCGCGTTCGAAGCGGCCTCCCCAGAGTTTATTGTCTTTGCGTTCGGTCATTCTTTGCCGTTTCTGGACATCGAAGAGAGATTCCTGGCTTCGCTCGGAATGACGAGTTTGGCTTTTGTCATGGCGACATCAGGAGTTGCCTTCGGCCTTTGCTTTGGGACGCACGGTGACGGGAAGGGCGAAGAGATTGATGAAGCCTTCGGCGTCTTTTGGGTTGTAGCGGCCCATGGTGAAGCTGGCCAGATCCGCGCGATAAAGAGAGAAGGGCGATTTGCGGCTGGTGACGTTGTGCGTGCCCTTCCAGAGTTTCAGGCCGACGCTGCCGGTGACGCGCTGCTGCGAGACGTTGAAAAATCCGTCCAGCGCCTGGCGCTGCGTCGAGAACCACACGCCGTTGTAAACAAGTTCCGCATAGCGAACAGCCAGGGTTTGCTGCAGGTGCGCGGTTTCGCGATCGACGGTCAAGCGTTCCAGTTCGCGATGCGCGGTGACCAGCAGCGTGCCGCCGGGGGTTTCGTACGCGCCGCGCGACTTCATTCCAACCAGGCGGTTTTCCACGAGGTCGGTGCGGCCAACTCCGTGACGCGCGGCAATTTCATTCAGCAAGTTCAGCAATTCAATCGGACCGAGCTTCGTGCCGTTGACGGAAACCGGCGTGCCCGCTTCGAAACCAATTTCCACTTCCTCGGCTTTGTCGGGAGCTTTTTCCGGCGAAACGGTCCACTGCCACATGGCTTCGCTGGGAGCGTTGGCGGGATCTTCCAGCTCAGCGCCTTCGTGGCTGAGGTGCCAGATGTTGCGGTCGCGGCTGTAAATATTCTTCTTGCTCTGCTCGATGGGGATGTGATGCTTTTCGGCGTAGGCAATGGCGTCTTCGCGCGAATCGATGTCCCACTCGCGCCAAGGGGCAATGATCTGAAGGTTCGGCGCAATCGCTTTGTAGGCTAGTTCGAAACGCACCTGATCGTTGCCTTTGCCGGTGCAACCATGCGAAACGCCGTCTGCTCCCAGTTGCAGCGCGAGTTCCGCCTGACGTTTACCAAGAACTGGACGCGCCATCGACGTGCCCAGCAGATAGGTATGTTCATAGACTGCGCCAGCGCGCAGCGTAGGCCAGATGTAATCGCGAATAAATTCCTCGCGCAAATCTTCGACGTAAGCAGAAGAAGCCCCGGTAGCCAGCGCTTTCTTGCGGGCGGCTTCGAGATCTTCCTGCTGGCCGACGTCGCCAATCATGGCGATCACTTCGCAACCGTAATTTTCCTTGAGCCAGGTAATAATGATCGAGGTATCGAGGCCTCCCGAATAGGCAAGCACAACTTTTTTCGGCTTGGGTGCAGGCGTTTTCACAGCTGGTCTTTCTCCTTTTATAAATTCCGAATGTGACGACTGCGCGCAATGCGATGCGACAGACATTATTTTCAGATTTATTTCTAGCGAAACAGTGTGTGCAGGATCGCTTTCTGCACGTACATGCGATTTTCCGATTGATCGAGAACCACGGATTGCGGGCCATCAAGAATTTCCGGCGTAACTTCACAGCCGCGATGAGCGGGCAGGCAGTGCATGAAGACGGCGCCGCGTTCAGCAAGCGCCATAAGCTTGCGGTTGACCTGATAAGGCTTGAAAACTTCACTGCGAACTTTTTCTTCAGCTTCGAAGCCCATGCTGGTCCAGGAATCGGTGTATACCGCTTGCACGTCTTCGACCGCTCCGCGAGGATCGGTGAATAGTTCGATCTTGGCTTTGGTTTCCTTGGCCAAGCGGCGCGAATCGGCGACCACGTCAGCGTCGGGAGCGTAATTTTCCGGTGTGGCAATGCGCAGATGCACGCCGAGCCGCGCGGCAAGATAAATCAGCGAGTGACTAACGTTGTTGCCGTCGCCGACATAAGCCAACTTGAAACCCTTCAGCAAGCCGAATTTTTCCTGCAGCGTGAAATAATCGGCGAGCGCCTGGCAAGGATGAAACCGGTCGGAAAGCGCGTTGACCACCGGAATGTCGGTGCTGGCAGCCATTTCGTCGAGAACGCGCTGCTCGTACACGCGGGCGACGATGCCGTGCACCCAACGTTCCAGGTTGCGCGCAACGTCCGCGATGGACTCGCGTTCACCGAGCCGCGCCTGCGTGTGGTCGAGAAAAACCACGTGGCCACCCATGCTCTGGATGCCAACTTCGAATGTCACGCGCGTGCGCAGCGATGGCTTTTCAAAAATCAGCGCCAGAAATTTGCCGCGCAACGTCTCCGCGTAACGCGCTGGATTCGATTTGATGTCCGACGTGAGCGCCAGAAGTTCGCGCGAGTGCGCGGGACTCCACTCGGCTCCGGTGAGGAGATCGTTGGTTTCTTGAGCCGGGATCGCAAGTATTGTCGTTGCCATTTTCACCTCTTGAGATGCGACCGCGAAGCGGCCGCCACCGCGGCCAGGGCCGCCGGCAACGGAAACTTCGATGAAGAAGTTTCCGTCGCCGGAACCGCTCGCGCGGTTTCGGAAAGAATTTTTTCAAACAAACCAAGAAATTCGCGCACCTGCGCCTTGCTAATAAGAAACGACGGAAGCAGGCGAATCGTAAAATCGTGCGTGCAATTGATGAGCAAGCCGCGTTTGAGCGCTTCGGCCACGAACGGGCCGCCTTCAACAGAAAGTTCCACGCCGAACATGCAGCCTGCGCCGCGAACTTCCTTGATGAAATCGAATTTCGTCCGCAGCTTTTCAAGGCCCGCACGAAGTTCATCGCCGCGTGCACGAATGTTTCCGAGAAGCTTTTCGTCCTCGACGATGTTTAGAAATTCCAGCGCCACGGCGCAGATCATCGGACCTCCGCCAAAGGTTGTGCCATGCAGGCCAGGCGACACGCGCGATGCAACGGCGTTATTAGTGATGATCGCGCCCAGCGGCAGACCGGCGGCGAGCGGTTTTGCGACGACCGCTATATCCGGCTTCGAAGGAAACGCTTGAAAAGCGAAGTAGCAGCCTGTTCGGCCCAGTCCGCACTGAATTTCGTCGGCGATCAGCAGGGCGCCGTGTTTGCTCGTGAGAGCACGGGCACGCTCCCAGAACTCTTCAGTGAGAGGAAAGATGCCACCTTCACCTTGAATCGTTTCCAGAATGATTGCGCAAACGGTATCGTCGAATTTGCCTTCGAGATCCGCGACGTCGTTGAACTTTACAAATTCCACGCCCGGAACCAGCGGCTCAAACGGCACCCGATATTTTTCCGTGGCCGTGACGCTGAGCGCTCCGAAGGTGCGCCCGTGGAAAGAATTAGTCATTGCCAGAATTCGCGTCTTGGCAGTTCTATGCGTCGACGTGGCGTCGGCGGGGTGGCCGCACAGCCTGGCCAGCTTCAATGCCCCGTCGATAGCTTCAGTGCCACTGTTGGCAAAGAAAACCCGGTCGAGGCCCGACCATTGAACAAGTTTGCGCGCCAGCGGCCCTTGAAATTCGTTGTGAAATAAATTGGAGAAGTGAATGGCTCGCGCCGATTCGCGGCGAATAGTCTTTATGATGCGCGGATGCGCGTGCCCCAGCGCATTTACGGCGATGCCGCCGAGAAAATCGAGATATTTTTTCCCACTCGAATCGAAAACGAACGCGCCGCGTCCGTGTGTGAACACGGTCGAGGAGCGCTTGTAAGTCGGCAAGAGAAACCGTTCGGCGTCGCTAAGCGCAGCTGCGGGTCGAACGGGTTTAGACGTAGACCGCCTGCGCGAAGCGCGCGAAACGGATGCAGCGACCCGGTTTGTCTTTGCTTTGCCCATTATGCGACCGAAAAAGCTGCTGAAGCAACGACGGGAACGGGTTCGCGCATCACCCGAGTGCCGGGAATTTCGCCGCGAAAAACCGGTGCGCCTGATTCGGCTGGGTGAACGGCAGCAAGCAGGCCATCCTGAATCGTGCCGCCGACGATGTGCACTGCGCGAACGCCCCCTTCGATTGCCCGTTTTGCGGCTTCGAGTTTCAGCACCATGCCGCCGGAAACAATTTTGCGTTGCACCAGTTCGCCAATTTCGTCGCACGCCACAGCGGGAAGAATTTTGTCGCCGTCCAGGACTCCCTGAACATCGGTGAGATAAATCAGATGATCGGCCTGCAGATATTCCGCGCAAGCCGCAGCCATGTGATCGGCATTAATATTGTAGAGTTCGCCGTCAGGGCCGAGGCCCAGACAGGCGGCGACGGGCACCAGGCCTTCCTTCCAGAAAGTATTGAGAAGCTTGGTATTCGCGCCGGTCAGGTAGCCGACATAACCGAGGCTGCCCTCGATATTGTTGTGCACCAAAGGCTCGGCGGTGAAGCATTGCGCATCCGCCGCGGAAATTCCCACAGCGGGCTGACCAGCAGAAGAGATTGCCGCCGCCAATTGTTTATTGAGAAGTCCGGCAAAAACCATTACCGCAACATCGCGCGTTTCGCGATCCGTAACCCGCAATCCGCAGACAAATTTGCTCTCAATTCCCAGGCGCTTCAACGTCGCAGTAAAGATGCGGCCGCCACCGTGGACCACAAGTATTTCGTGACCGCTTCTGGCTAGTGATGCAATCTGTTCGGCCAGAGATTGCACGGTCGCTTTATCTTCCAGCAAGGCTCCGGCGAATTTGATGACCAGTTTCATTACAGTCCCGTTTGCTCCTCAACTCCAAGAAAATGGTTGAAATTTTGCACCGCCTGGCCGGCCGCGCCTTTGCCGAGATTGTCCAGACAACTCACAATCACCAGGCGGCGTCCGGATGAATCAAGCGCGAAGCCGATATCGGCAAAATTTGTGTGCGCGACGTGCTGCAATTCCGGCAGAGTTCCGGCTTTCCAGATGCGCACCATCGCACGTCCGGCGTAGGTCTTGCGAAGGAGCGCTTCGATTGATTCGGGCGACTGCGCTTCATTCAGTGTTAGATAAATGGTGGACAAAATGCCCCGCGCGAGCGGCAGCAAATGTGTCGAGAAAACAACTTGCGACTCCGGCAAGCCGGTGTGTTCGGTGATTTCCGGGGTGTGGCGATGAGAAAAGAGATTGTACGCCTTGAAATTTTCATCCAGCTCGGCAAATTGCAGATCGCGTCGCAGTTCTTTGCCCGCTCCCGTCGCGCCGGATTTGCAATCGCACACAACGCTCGAGCCGGAAGCGATCCAGCCTGCGTCGGCGAGTGGACGAACCGCCAGAATCACACTTGTGGCGTAGCAGCCGGGATTGGCGACAAGCTTGGCTTGCGCAATCTGCGCTGCATAAAACTCAGGTAGTCCATAAACGGCTTGGCCCAGCCACGCGGCATGAGGCGTCGGCAGTTTGTACCAGCGCTGAAAAGTTTCTGCATCGTGAAAGCGGAACGCACCACTTAAATCGACAACGCGAAGGCCGGCATGCAAAAGCTGCGGAGCGATTTCAGCCGACACTTCGTGCGGCGTGGCCAGAAATGCCGTGCCCGCGCCGCTTTCGCCGATCGCATCCACCGACAAAGTGCGAACGGGAGCCTGCCCCGAGCCGCGCAGTTGCGGAAAAAGCTCTGTAAGACAACGCGCGCCCCGCGTTTCGCGCATATAAAACGTCAGCGAACCTGCTTCGGGATGGCGCAAGAGTATTTTGGCCAGCGCAAAACCCGTATAGCCGGAGACACCTACGACCGCGATGTTGTTTAGAGCCTTCATATTATGTAGCGCGGCTGCGCAACGGACGGCCCACAAATGATTCGATCTTCTGTTGCAATGATTCGCGCTGCCGCTTGTTCGGCGTGATGATCAGAACCGTGTCGTCCCCGGCGATGGTGCCGGCAATTTCTGGAAATTTTGCTCCATCCACCGCTGCAGCCAGAGGCTGCGCGCCACTCGGCGGAGTTTTCAAGACCAGCAGATTTTCGGCGGGCCGGATGTCCACCAGGAATTCACTCAACGCGCGGGCCAGCGGCGCAATCGGAGCGGTCTCTTCAGGAAGCGCGGAAGCGGGGCGGTAGCCCTCCGGAGTTTTTACCAGCTTCAGTTCCTGCAAGTCCCGCGAAAGAGTGGCCTGGGTTACGCGAAGCCGCTGCATGTAAAGCCGCCGCCGCAGCTCTTCCTGATTGGCGATGCGTTCGGCTGTAATCAGCCGCAAGATCTGTCCGTGCCGAAATGTTTTTGCGCTTCCCATGCTTGCGGCGAGCGTTTTACCTCCATGTATAAAAATACATGCAAGTGAATAATTCTGTCAACGCATTTTTATAGTCGCGTGCAGCCCATGGCCAAAGGTGCAGGCTGACGTGAAGCGCACATCGCGAACCGCCATGCTGGCTTTCTTGCCGGAGCTGTTGTTACCTTTCCTAGTAGACACGACGATGCCCAATCCCTGCCAAATTGCGGGCTGTAAGAGTTTTGCGCCTGCCGCGCTGGACGAGCAAAAGCTCTGCGTTCTGCATTACACGCTCTCGCTCGAAGGTAACTGTTCCGAAATGCGCCGCGAAACGGCCCTGGGCAACGCGCCACACGAACGGCAGCGTGAAATCATGCGCTTCATCACCGAGAGCGGCGAAAAGCTTGCGCGCGTGGCCACCAGCGGCATGCAGCTGACGGACGACCTTAAAGCCCGCATCCTCAGCACGTTTCTTACCCTGATGAATTTGCGCGAAAATCTCGATCGCGCCAACATGCGCTCATCTCCAGGCCGTACCGGAGCCTTCCGCTAGTAGCAACGGGTTTTACTTTCAGCAAGAATTGCGCGGATAGAATCGTTCTAGAAAAAATCAGGCGCCGATATAACGCGCGTACAGCGAGCGGGCCACAGCGGGATCGGTCGAACCTTTCAGAATTGCCCGGCCATCGCCAAATACCGTCATCTCGTATGGCGAAATGGCAAATTTCAATAGAAAGTCGTTTCTCTTAGCCATAATCCCCAACGCGGAAAGCTTTTCACCCAGCGCAGCCAGGTCCAGCGAGCGGCGGCGTTCATGAATTTGCACCGAGTCGCGGCCACACAAAGTGATATGCGGGTAAGATTTGCCTTCTAAATAGGAATATTCATGGCCAACGCAGGCGCGGCATTGTGGATTGCGCGCGACGCCTATGGATTGCATTTTGCCGCTCCAAATGTCGCAGGAAACCAGCCGACCGTGCAGCGCTTCCGGCTGGCCAGAAAGAATTTTCAGTGCCTCGGCTACTTCGAGAGATGCGATCAGGCCCACGATTGGGCCAAGCACACCCACGGTGTCGCAAGTTTCCTCCAGCAGCGCTCCGGCATCAGGAGTTTCCAGTAGGCACGCCAGGCACGCCGTGGTTCCCGGGCGAACGGTGAACGTCAAACCGTAGCTGCCGACCGCGGCTGCGTAAATCCAGGGCCGGCCAGCTTGAATAGCAAAATCATTGAGCAGAAAGCGCGTTTCGAAATTGTCAGTGCCGTCCAGCAGCAACTCGAATCCATCCAGCAATTCCATTACGTTTCGCGGAGCGAGATCAGCGACTACCCCTGCAATTTGTATCTCAGAATTCAACAGCTGCAGCTTGCGTTCCGCGGCCACGGCCTTTGGCAGGGATGCACGGGCATCGTTTTCATCAAAAAGAGCCTGCCGTTGCAGGTTCGAAGGCTCGACAAAATCCCGGTCAATGATCCGCAGCCGTCCGACTCCAGCGCGGGCAAGCAGCTGCGCGGCCGAAGCTCCGATTGCGCCGCAACCCACAATGACGGCACTCGCTGCCAGAAGCTTTCTTTGCCCCTCTTCACCCATGTTGGAGAAGAGAATCTGGCGAGAGTATCTTTCAAAAACGGGGTTTATAGGCAGGAGAAGTGACCTCTTCGGAGCGAACCATGCGCTCAGTCTCATGATAGCTCCAAAGAGCGCGAGGCAGGCAACGGCCCTGTGCTACGCTTCGTCTGAGCGATTGGGGAGCATGAGGGCGGATTGCGTGAGAGGACTTTGTGGTGCGGTGCTCGCGGCGTTCCTTTGCGGAGGAGTGCCCGCAAGCCTTTGCTCCCAACAAGTTGGCGTTCCGAAAGCGTCTGCAGCGAACCAAGCGCCGTTGGTGAAGGCCGTTCGTGTGATAACCACGGGAGGTGAGGTACCAAAGGTACCGAGCGGCGTGGTCACCGTGGAGGTTGGCAAACCGCTGGACCTCGAGAAAGTTGCCGCCAGTCTGAAATCGCTTTACCGGACTGGCGCCTACTCCGACATACAAGTCGTCGCTGAACCTGCGGACGGCGGAACGCAGATTGATTTCATCGTCCAGGAAAATCTTTATTTCAACCAATTGATTGTTCTCGGATTGAAAGCTCCTCCCAGCGAAGCCTCGGCGGCGGCGGCCATGCAAATCACGCTGGGAAATGCGTTTCGCCAGGAAGTTCTGGACGAGGGCGTCGAGCGCCTGAAAACCCGGCTACAGGAAGAAGGACTGTACACCGCGAAGGTCGATATCGAACTGCGCCCGCACCCTGCCGAACATCAAATGGACATTGTGGTGCACATCCAGCCGGGCTCTCGCGTTCGTGTCGGCGCGATTCATCTGACCAACAATACCGAATACCCGGACGCCGAAATCGCCGCCAGATTTAAACTGCAGGCCGGCAAGGAACTGACCAACGGCAAAATTCAGAGTGGCACCAACCGGATTCGCAAATTCCTGATCAAGAAAGGCCGTTTGAGCGGCCGCGCAGCGGTACGCAGAGGCGCGTACGATAGCGCGAAAAATACCGTCGATCTCACCCTGGATGTTTCCGAAGGAGCGCGCGTTAAGGTCGAAGTCAGAGGCGCGAAACTGTCCAACGGCGAACTGAAAAGATTGGTGCCTATCTTCCAGGAGGGCGCGGTCGATCCCGACCTGCTGGAAGAGGGAAAGAGGAACATTCGGGAGCGACTTGAACGGGCCGGCTATTTTGACTCCAGCGTTGAGTACGCTTCGGCCGTGCGCGATGTAGAAAGCAAAAATTGGCACGGCCAGGAACAGGTCATCACCTACACCATCGAACGTGGGGCCCACCACAAACTGGTCGGCCTGGAAATCACCGGCAACCATTATTTCGACAAGGAATTGTTGACCAGCCGCTTGCAGATTTACAAAGCTGCTTTTGGCTCGCGCGGTAAGTTCAGCCGGCGCTTGATCGAGGCCGACCGGCAGTCCATGGAGAACCTGTACCGGGCCAATGGTTTCCCCGCCGCAACCGTAGCCGCGAAAATCGACGACAACTACGAAAAAAAAGCAGGAAACCTGTTCATCCGCTTTGTAGTTTCCGAAGACGTGCAAACTCGGGTAGCGGACCTGCGCATCGAAGGCAACCACGCTTTTGGCGAACAGGAATTACTTGGCGTGATCGCGTCGCTGGCGGGCCAGCCTTATTCCGAGTTTAACGTAGCCACCGATCGCGCCAATATCCTCGCGCAATACTTCAACGAAGGATTCCCCGAAGCCACATTCGAATCGGAGGTCCAACCCGTCGAAGAACAGGCCGCCTCGGAAAAAAACCAGCAGACCGAAAAGCTGGTCGACCGATCGAGCGAAACTCGCGCGGAAAAGAAAACCGCTCCACTAGTTGCGAAAACCGTGCGCCTTGTTTATCGCATCCACGAGGGGCCGCAAGTCCACGTCCGTCGGGTTTTGATCACCGGCTACAAGCGCACCAGGCTAGGCGTAATCAAGCGCGAAGTGCGGGTCAAGCCGGCTGAACCACTGCGCGAAGGTCAGGTCGTCGACTCGCAACGGCGGCTCTACAATCTTGGAGTCTTCAATCGCGTTACCATCTCTCCGCAAAATCCGGCCGGCAGCGATACTGACAAGGACATCGTCGTACTTGTGGAAGAAGCAAAACGCTACACCATCGCGTACGGCGGCGGATTTGAAGCGCAGCGCCTTGCCAGCACCAACAATCCGACTACCGGAGAAGTGCAGGCTGCGCCGCGCGGCATTTTCGAAATTTCCAAGCTGAATCTGACCGGGCGCGGCGATTCCCTCTCGTTAAAACTCCGCGGCAGCAGTCTCCAGGGGCGCGCGCTGCTCGGTTACAGCGTCCCCGACGCTTTCGGCAATTCGCACTTAAGCCTGCAAGCCACGGCCTACGCCGAGAAAACCCAGGACATCAATACCTTCAGCGAATCGCGCTACGAAGGCTCGGTGCAGATGACCGACCACATTTCCGCACGTACTACGCTGCTCTACCGCTACAGCTTTCGCAAGATCATCGTTTCCAATCTCAATATTCCCCCGCAGGAAATTCCGCTTTTTCAGCAGCCCACCCTGGTCTCTCAAGTCAGTACCTCCTGGGTGCGCGACACTCGCGACAATCCCGCCGATGCCAGCAAAGGCTGGCTCAACACCGCGGACTTCGGCATTGCCGACACCAATATTGCTTCCAGCGCCAGTTTCCTGCGCTTCCTCTACCAGAATTCTTCGTATCATCCCATCCGACGCCGCTTCAGTTTTGCGCGCTCGTTTCGCTTGGGCATTTTGTCACCGTATCGCGACACCATCTCCCTCACTTTTCCGCCGCCAACGCAAACCCCGCTGCCACGCCTCATTCCTCTTCCCGAACGGTTTTTCGCGGGAGGCGGTACCTCGTTGCGCGGCTTTGGTTTGAATCAGGCCGGTCCGCGCGATGCGCTCACCGGCTTTCCCGTAGGTGGACAAGCATTGCTGGTCTTCAATCAGGAATTCCGCTTTCCTTTGCATTTGCCCTACGTCGGAACACGCGTCGGAGGAACTCTGTTTTACGACGGCGGAAACGTGTACAGCAAAGTGGACCGCGTAACGCTTCGCTGGACTTCTCCTAAGCCGATCTTCGATCCTGCTAATCCCAAGCAGTGCCTCTATAATTGCAGCAACGAACTGAACTATTTTTCGCATACCGTCGGCGTGGGCGTTCGCTACGCAACGCCGGTCGGGCCGATCCGCGTCGATCTCGGCTACCAGATGAACCGGCCATTTTTCGTGATTCCCATTCCCTGTCCCAGCGGCACCACCACCAGCACTTGCCCGACGGGTTCTCTTGGGTTTCAATCCACGCAACTGCCGCGCTTGCAGGTATTCTTCAGTCTGGGGTCCTCGTTCTGATGAAACCTGCACGCCAACTGCGACGGATCATCGGCGGCGCGGTATTCCTATCCGTCCTCGCGCAGCCGATTTTGCTGGCGCAAGAAGTGATTGATCGAATCGTGGCACGCGTTGACAACGATGTAATCCTGCTCAGTGACGTTCGGCTTCTTGCCCGCTATCAATTGTTGGTGGACGGAAAATCAGAAAGCGATTGGGAGATCCTCAATCGCTTGATCGATCAGTGGATTGTCCGCAGTGAAGCTACCGCGGCTCGAACGCCGAAGCCTTCTGAAGCAGAAATTGACCGCGGCCAGCAGCGGTTGCTGCAAAGTTTTGCCTCCGCGGACGATTATGAGACCCGGCGGAAGCTCTCAGGTTTAAGCGAAGCCGACGTGCGGCGCCTCACCGCCGATCAGATTTACCTGAATAATTATCTGGATTCGCGCTTTCGCCCTTCGGTGCAAGTAAACGAGCAGGCTATTCAGGATTTTTATCAGAATTCGCTCTTGCCTCGGGCCAAAGCGCGCGGGCAGAATCCGCCCACGCTTGATGCCGCTCATGATTACATCCGGGAAGCTTTAGTGCAAAAGGGTATCAACCAACAAGCCGATCTCTGGCTGAACGAAAGTAAAGCGCGTATTCACGTGACGAAAATGCTCGGAGAGAATCAACCGTGAGCGAGCAAACACTCCGCCGCAAGTGGAGATGGCTGCGCCATGTTGCCTGGATTTTGGCCGCGCATATCACCCTCGCGCTCATTGCCGTGATTGTCTTTTTCGGAAGCGGCGCCGGTAATCCCCTGATTCGTCGCATCGCAATTCGCCGTATCAATGCCATGACCGGTGGCCGCACCGAGATTCGCAGTCTTTCCATCCAGTGGCTCGCGCTACACGCCTCCGTGAAAGGCCTGGTAATTCACGGCAAGGAGCCGGCTGGAACTGAGCCGCTCTTCGCCTCGGAAGAAGTAGGCGCGGGCCTGCATATCGATTCCATCTGGGGACGCCAAGTTTCGCTCTCGGAACTGGTGGTCCGCGAGCCGCATGTGCACATCCGGGTTGAAAAGGACGGATCTACGAACGTTCCGGCAGTGCCACGCACGTCCTCAAAACCGCAGCGCGAAACACTTCTTGGATTGCGCATCCGCCACGTGGAACTTCAGAACGGATGGATCCTCTACAACGACGTTAAGACTCCGCTGGCTCTGGAAGGCAGCGATCTGCACCTCACGCTCGATGCCGGCGGCAGTCTCGATCATCCGCTCTACGCCGGAAATCTTGCGTGGCAAAATATTAAGTTCACGGACAAGCGCTTTCTTCCATTACCCATCAGCGCCTCGGCGAAATTCACGCTTTGGCATGACGGCTTCACCATCGAACAAGGTCAGTTTGTTATCGCTACTTCGCGACTCGACCTGCAGGCGGAGATGTCCGATTTCAAGTCCCCGCAATGGAAATACCGTTACCGCGGCTGGGTGAATCTCGTGGATTTTCGCAAAATATTGCGCGCGCCGATGACCCCGACGGGAAAAGTAGATCTGCGCGGCGAAGGCACTTTCTCCGGCGGCGAACTAAAAGGCACTGGCACATATTCTGGTTCCGAGATCGTTTTGAGTTACGACATTTTTCATCAAGGCGGTTTACGCAGCACCGGAACCTATCGACTCGACAAAAACGCTGTCGATGTCCGCGATTTCGCTGCCTTCGCATTTGGCGGCAGCGTGAAAGGTCGCGTGACGATGACGCTGCCGGGTCTGGATTTCCGCGCGCAAACCCATGTCGATGGCGTTCGCGTGGCGCAACTTCTACCCGCAATTGACCATCGCGGTTTTCCAATTGACCGGCTGCATTGGGATTCGACGCTATCCGCAGACACAATAGAAACGTGGAAAGGCGCGTTCGACCATTTTGCGATCTCCGGGCAATCCACCTGGGTCGCGCCGGAAGAAGCCGCTTCCGGGCACATGCCCGTAACTGCCGATTGGAAATTTGACTACAAGCAGGATCCGGAAATCCTGACCCTGGAGTACGCGGAATTTGACACGCCCGGCAACCGCATTCGTGCCAACGGCGTGCTGGGCCACAGGGATTCACTTCTCGATTTGCACATTCAGAGCAGCGAACTCGAATCGTTTAACGACTTCATTCAATCCATTGAAGAAGTTGTTCCCGGCACTCCGGAAGAAATTGCGCCACATATTCGCGGCGCCGCCAACTGGGATGGCCGATTAACCGGACCATTGGGCCAGCCGAATTTTAACGGGCATCTTCGCGGCGAACGAATCGTTTACGGCAAAATGCATCTGGATACATTAGAGGGCGATGTAATTTATTCGCCATCCGAGTTGTCCGTCGCCCGCGGCCACTTCCGCTCCGGCGCGATGCAAGCCGATCTCGAAGGCACCCTGGATCTTGACCACTGGAGTTTCCGTCCCGAGAACGAATGGACTGCCGACGCCAATCTAGAGAAAGTTCCGGTGAGTAGCGTTATCGCGCTGGCCGGCGAATCCTATCCGGTGGAAGGCTTGTTAACCGGACAGTTTCACGGACGAGGAACGCGCGCTGAACCGGGGCTGAACGGCCTTTTCGATCTCGCGGATGGAAAAGTGTATGGAATCGAATTCAATCGTTTGCGTGGCCGGCTTAACGTGCAGCCCGATCAGGCAGGCATCACTGACGCCGAGTTGAGAGTGTTCGCGCCTGGAAAAGAATCCGGCCGCGGAGCTGGCATTGTCACCGGCTCGCTCGGCTATCAATTCTCCACAAAGAATATTTCCGCGGACCTGGTCGGCGCGGCGCTGCCACTCGATAAAGTTGAAAAAATTCAATCGCAGCGTTTCCCGATTGCAGGCCAGCTTACTTTCCGGTTGAAAGCTTCTGGTCCTTATAACGCGCTGATCGGTGACGGCAGTATCCGCGTGGTGGATTTCCGCGTCGGCCAGGAAATCATTGGCAGCTTCGATGGAGATCTCCACTCCGATGGCCGCTTCGCAAAGCTGGAATTGCACTCCGCGATGACCAATGGCGGACTGTCCGGCGGTTACACGCTTGGCTTGAGCGATCCCTATCCACTCAGTGGCAAAGTCAGCATGCAGAACATCGCCTTGGATCCATTTCTTCTCGCGGCGCTTCACGTTCAGCACATTACCGGACACGGAACAGCGGACGGCGAAGTTGGCGTCGAAGGAAATCTCAAGCATCCGGAAAGCCTGGTGGTCGACGCAAACTTCACCCGCCTCCTGTTGAATTATGCCAACGTGCAATTGGAGAATTCCGGACCGGTTCACTTCCGATCGTCAAAAGACGAAATCAAAATTGATCCAGCGACCTTTAAAGGTACGGACACCAACATTCAAATTGCCGGAAACGTGCTCTTCACCGGCCGCCGCACCCTCAATCTCAATCTCAACGGCGCGCTGGATCTCCGTCTCTTGAGCGGATTCGTTCCGGACCTCGATGCGCGCGGACCGGCACAGATTAACGCCGCATTCGAAGGTACACTCGATCGTCCGCGCGTCACCGGCAAGGTGCACATCGAAAACGCCAACGCGCGCGCCATCGATTTCCCCACCGGACTGAACGAAATCAAGGGCGATCTCGTTTTCGATGCTTCGCGCCTGTTTTTTGATAATGTCACCGCGCAGGTAGGCGGCGGAACTTTGAAGCTGACCGGTAGCGTGTACTACGCCGACCGCCCCGTGCGCTTCGATATTTCAACGCACACCGACGGCGCACGCATCCGCTACCCGGAAGGCATGAGCTGGCAAGTCGCCGGAAATCTTCGCCTCACCGGAACTCCTGACGGCGGCGTGCTTTCCGGGCGAGTACAGATGGAACGTGTCAACCTGGCTGGCGGTCTGGAAACTGCCGGCGCGCTATTCGGCGGCGGCCCAGGTGGCGCTGGGCCTTCCACCAGCTCGACTTTCCTGCGCAATCTGCAGTTTGATGTCGAAGCCGTCTCCACGCCCGACGCTCGCATGGAGTGGCCGAACGCCGAACTTGAAGCCGACGCAAATTTGCGCGTCCGTGGCAGTTGGGAACATCCCATTTTGCTCGGACACATCCATGTCCTCTCCGGCGATCTGATGTTTCATGGCAGCCGGTATCAGGTGGCGCGCGGCGATCTGAACTTTGCCAATCCTTTTCAATTGAATCCAGAAGTCAATTTCGAAGCCATCACTACCATCCAACAGTATGAAATCACTCTGAATTTCAGCGGCCCCGCAAATAAGATATCGCTTTCCTACCGTTCCGATCCGCCGCTACCAAGCAACGACATCGTCACGCTGCTAGCGCTAGGCCAGACCAGCACCGAAGCAGCAGTCCGCAGCGGCGGCACAGGAGCCGGCTCAGCAGGCGTCGGCACTGGCGCTTCGGCGTTGCTTTCCGAAGCAATTTCCAGCCAGGTAGGCGGCCGCCTCGAAAAGCTCTTTGGCATCACCAGATTTCGCGTCGATCCCGGCCTCGCCGAAGTCGCTTCCAGCGGCTCGGAACAAAACGCCGCCGCCCGCGTCACCGTGGAACAACAAATCGCGCGCAATCTCACCATCACTTACGTCAGCAACGTCAGCTCCACCCAACAACAAATCATCCAAGTCGAATACAACGTAAACCGCAACGTCTCCGTAGTTGCTCTACGCGACCAGAACGGCACCTTCGGCATAGACGTAAAAATCAAAAAGCGCTTCGA
>WNEZ01003131.1_pt1 | contig 31012 bp, 31 predicted proteins | sample 5400521 | NCBI WGS metagenome assembly WNEZ01 (sample SAMN13153339, study PRJNA577476) | soil metagenome | isolation source: 120 cm saprolite under Douglas fir tree site 2 hole 1 replicate 1 | place: USA:California | collected 2015-04-18 | reverse complement strand
CCTGGGGGTCCTCACCGTGGAAGTCGCCTTCCGTCTCGGGCGCCGCCTGTTCGGATGGCGCGAGGGGTTTCTCGCCGCGGGCCTGCTCGCGCTCTATGGGCCGTTCTACTTTCACTTCGCCTTCCTGCTCAAAGAGTGCCTGGTCATTCTGCTCAGTACTTGTACTTGCTATTTCGCGGTCAGCGCGCTCGATTCAGCTCGGAGGCGAAGCTGGATTGCCCCAGGCCTTACCCTCGGTCTGTTGACCCTCCTTCGGGGGAACTTTCTTTTGCTGCTGCCGGCCGCCATGGCCTGGCCATTCTGGGCGCTTCGGCACCGCGGCCGCCGCGAGCAATTGGCCCGCGCGGCAATGCTCGCTCTGGGCATTGCACTGCCTCTTTGCCTGTCGACGGCGCACAACCTGGCCGCTTCCGGCGAACTGGTGCTCACCACGAGCCACGGCGGCCCGAATTTCTACATCGGCAATAATCCCGCCGCGACGGGGGACTACCGAGCCCCGCCTTTCGTGAGGGCTGGTCCGAAGTGGGAAGAGATCGATTTCCAGATCGAAGCTCAACGGCGGATGGGACGAGCGATGACCCGGGGAGAGGTCTCGAGCTACTGGCTCGGCGAGGGATTGAAGTTCTGGCGCGAGCGACCGCTTGCTGCGGTGAGGCTGTTGTTTCTCAAAGCATGGCTGGTGTTTCATTCATACGAAATTCCCGACAACTACAGCTTCTCCTGCATCAGGACCTTCTTCGCGCCATCCCTGTGGATTCCATTCTTGGGCTTCGGTCTGCTCCTCGGACCGGCGCTGGTGGCCGCGTTTCTTTCGGTTCGAGCCGATCCGCGCGCCGCCTTCCCGGCGATCTTCGGCGGAATGTATGCATTGACGGTGGTGGTGTTTTTTGTCTTCGACCGTTACCGCGTGCCCCTGATTCCTCTCTTGGCGCTCTTTAGCGCGCGTTTCGTGACTCTCACTCTCGATTGGCTGCGGCAGCGCCGCGCGCATGCTCTACTGGCCAGTGCGGCGATGATCGCGGCAATATCGATCGGGACCTTCATCCCCACTCCGGTGTCGCGCTCGATCGATCGCCACCAGGCTCGCTGCCTGCATCTCGCCGGAATGACCCTGGTCGACGAGCGTCAATTTGCGCTGGCGATCCCCTTGCTCGTTAGATCTGCCGCGCTGGCTCCGCTGGAGAACGAGAGCTTTTACAACCTGGGCGTCGCCTATCAGGCCGCGGAGCAGCTTCCTGCCGCGCGCCAGGCGTACGAGCGCGCGCTGATGATCGAGCGAGGACATGCGCAAGCCAACTACAATCTCGCACTGATTTTTCTGCGCGAAAAAGATTCCGCCCGCGCGCTGCCTTTTCTGCACCAGGCTCTCCAAGGTGGTTTGCACACCGCCGGCGTGATGGGCGCTTTTGGCCAGGTCTTCGCTTCGCAAACAGACTTTGCCAGCGCAGTCAGTGCTTACGAAGAAGCGCTCGCCCTCGCCCCGACCGATGCGCGAATTCGCCGAGGCCTGGTCGAGTGCCTCGCCCTGAGCGGTCAGTGCGCGAGGGCATGGGATGTCACCCGGCAGGATCGAGCCCTGGAGCCGGCGCCCGCGCTCACGGTGCGATGCCCCAGGGTTCGACCTTGAGCTGCAACCCTGCAACAATTGCGCTGCAGTGCGTTTTTGTAGCACTCCCGCAGTACAATACGATCATTTTCGCGGTCCACCGAGCTTTATCCCGTACCGCTTGATCCACCGCTGGACCTGGGGGCGAGCTTTTCCCAAGGCACGCGCGACCGCGCTGATGTTGCCACCGTGCTGCTGGAGCAAGCCGATAAGCTGCTCCTTCTTGCGAAGCTCGCTGTCCTCTTTCGCTCGCAGCACGCCGTCCGGACCTGCTTTCGGCGAACCCGTCTTTGGGGTATCCGGCCCTCCCTGCGCGCGCGTGGGGAGGTGCTCGACCTCGATTCGATGTCCGTCGGACAAGACAATCGACGCTGCAAGCCACTTCTCGAGCTCGCGAACATTGAGTGGCCAGTGGTAGAGGAGCAAAGCCCGCGCGGCATCGCAGCTGAAGGAGATTTCACCCGCCCGGTCGGCTAACTGGCGCTTGAGGATCGCGGCGATGAGGATCCCCAGATCCTCCCGGCGCTCGCGGACCGGGGGCAGCCAGACCGCAAATCCCGAGATGCGGGCGAGCAAGTCGGCTCGAAACAGTCCCCGCGCCACCTGGGCGTCGAGATCGCGATTGGTCGCCGCCAGGAAGCGGACGTCCACCCTGATGGGCTGGGTCGCGCCAATCGGCAGGATTTCGCCGTCCTGCAAGACTCGAAGGAGCGCCGACTGCGCCGAGGCTGGCAACTCGCCGATCTCATCGAGGAACAGCGTTCCGTGATCGGCGCTGCGCACCAGTCCCGGCCGATCCTTGTCGGCGCCTGAAAACGCGCCCTTGCGCGAGCCAAACAGCTCCGACTCGATCAGCGTCTCCGGCAATCCTCCGCAATTGACGGGCAGAAAGGGACCCGACCGGCCCGAGAGGCGGTGCATCGCCGTGGCAACCACCTCCTTGCCGGTGCCGCTTTCTCCCTGAAGCACCACCGAGACCGTCGACGCCGCGATCGCTTCGAGCTTTCTCAGCTCCGCGGCCAGCCAGGGAACCAGGGTCGCCAAGCCGGGTGCCGCCGCCCGGATTTCGCTGCTCTTCAAGAGATCCGGTGCATCCGTCGAAGTCGGCAGCGCGTCTCGGAACAAGAAGAAGGTGTGGCCGAGCTCGATCAGGTCGCCGTCAGAAAGCTCGGCCAGTCTCTCCAGCCGCCCATTGACCAGGGTTCCGTTCTTCGACTTGGTGTCTTCGATGAACCAGGAAGGCGCGACGTAACGCAGCACGGCGTGCGATGTCGACACCCACGAATCTGGCAGTCCAATGACCAACCGTCGACCGGCCGGACCCTCGCGCTTGGCCACGAACTGACCCGTTCGACCCACCTGCACGGTGTCCACTCCTTCGAGGGACATCCGCACCGATGGCGAAAGCGGCTGGTCAGATTCGAATATCAGAAACAGGTGGGGCAGGATCCGACTGGATACAGGAACTCCACCGGCACGCCTGGACAGTGTCGACCCGGGTAATGCCATCAAAGAGCTCCTGCCCCCAGACGAAATCAGGATTCTTCAGTTCTTCACGCGTACTGGCAGTGCCCCGCACGATCAACGCTACTGAACGATAATCTCTGGGCACCCGGGAATGGTATAGATTTTGCCATCGTTACGTCAGGGCTGTGCCACCGCTCGCTTGCAAAGGCCATCGACGGATCAACCGTCATGCTGCCTGTTGAAGTGCTGACGCTGATTGAAATCGAAACTGTTGCCATTGTCCCCTCCCATTTACCGGTTGGCACGCTCGTTCTCGATCGGTTTTCCTTCGACAGTGAGCGTGCAACGCGGGTCTTGCAGCAACTGGGCCAATGGCGGCCAACTCCGGATCTCCTCCACCGAGTATCCACGTTCAACCGCGGCTTTGACCGCGGCCAATGCCTCTTCGCGCATCCCACTTTGCTCGTACACCGATGCCGCACGCGAGAGCACGAAATTGTCACCCGGGCTCAGGCGCAGAGCGTCGGCGATTTCTCTCAACGCCGTCTTTTTGTCTGTCGAAACCCGCCAGGTGGCAATGCGCGCCCTGTTCCTTGCGTCCCTGGGGTTGACGATCAATTCCTTCTCGGTCAGCTCGATCGCGTGCGCGTACGCATCGCGCACCTGACCGGCGGAGTGGGGAACGTAGACATAGTTGTCCGCCAGGGCTGCCCACGGGCGCGCTTCGGTCGGTGTCAGCTCGGTTGCCTTTTTGTACATCTCGACTGCGTGGACGTACTGCTTTTGAGCATACGCGGCCGTACCCAGGTTGTAGTAAGTTCCCCACGTTGGTTTGATCGCGATCGCTCGTTGGTAGTATTGAATGGCTTGAGATTGGTTTCCCATCCTCGCGTACAGCCCACCGAGGTTGGCGAATCCGGCGTAGCTGTCGGGCGCGAGCTGGATCACTTTCGCAAACAGCGGCAATGCTTCTTCATACCTCCCCTGATCCTGATAAAAGGCGGCGAGGTCCCGGTAACCGGCCCAGTCGGTCGAACGCATTCGGATCGCCGCCCGATAAGTTGCTTCAGCCTCCTTGGGCTTGTTTGAGCTGACATAGGCATTTGCCAGCTCGCGGTGCGCATCTGGAGTGGGAAGGATCTGGATTGACTTCTTGAAGCGATCGATGGCCCGTTCGTATTCACCGCCGCTCGCGTGAATCAGGCCCATCGCATAGTGGACCGGTGCCAAACCATCATTCAATTGAATGGCGCGTTGGCCGCTGGACCGGGCTAAGTCGATCAGCTCAGGCTCCTTGGTGCCTTTGTATTTGCGCAGATAGGCCTCCGCCATTCCCGCATGCGCCAGCGCGTAACCCGGATCGAGGGTCAGGGCTTGCTGGAACTCCTCGAGGGCGTAGTCGAGGGTGTCGACCCGATCGTAGCGCTGCAGATAGCCTCGCCCTTGAAGATAGAACTCGTAAGCACCGGGGTCCGCCGGCAATCCCGCCGCAAGAGCGCGGCGAGCTTCCGGTCGTAGCTGCACCTTCAACATCTCAGCGGCCTTTTCCAGGAGCGGGCCCTCCAGCTCCGACAGCTTCTCAATCGGCGCCCCGACGTCGCGTGCCGCCAGAATCGTTTGTTTTTCTGTCTCAACCAGGCTCACGGTGACGATCACCCGGTCCTGGATCCGTTGTACGGCTCCCTCCAATACCAGGGTTGCTCCCAGCGTGTTTCTGGCCTCCGCGCTGGTAATGTTTTCTCGTGGATCTTTCTTTGCCTTGAAGACTTCACTTTGGGCCACCACCGAAAGGGACCCTTGAAGCTGCTCGAGCTGGCTGAGCTTGTTCGTGAGTAACTCCGTCAAACCGTCGCAAAGTGCTCCGTTGGGTTGATCCCCGGTGACATTCCGCAGGCGAAGCACAACCAGTCTTTGTCCGGCGCGAGTCAGATGACGGTCAAAGAGGCGTTGCGGTAGGGAGAAGTAAAGCGCCGCCGCGAGTGCCGCTGCGAGCATCAGGATCGAGGCGGCGACAACCCGGAGCGTCCGACGGGTAAAAGTCCGCCGTGGAGCTTTGACGCTGGCTCCGGCGCGCGTTCCGGTGAGCATCGGGCTGCGATCCGCCGGCGCTCGCAGGTCGATCAGCAGCTCATCCATCGTCTGATAGCGTTTCTCAACCCGTTTCTGCAGGGCCTTTTCGACGACCATTTTCAAGGCGGGCGGAACGTCGCTGCGAAAGATCCTCAGCTCTGGCGCCCGAGCGCTCGCCACCCGGGTGATCAGCGCCGCCTCGTTGGGAGCTTCGAATGGAAGCCGACCGGTGATCAGCTCAAACAGTGAGACTCCGAACGAGAACACATCCGATCGCGAATCGACCTCGATTCCCAGCGCCTGTTCGGGCGACATGTACGCGATCGTTCCCACCAGGCCACCCGGAGTTGTCGCAAGCCCCATTCCCTTCAACTGCGCGACTCCGAAGTCGGTGATTTTGACGTCACCCTCCTCGGTGAGCATCAAATTGCTTGTTTTCACATCTCGATGGACGATGCCTTTCGAGTGGGCATGCGCGAGGCCCTCCGCCGTTTGCTGCGCATATTTAAGGATCTCGTCAATCGAGAGGACGTGCCCGGAGCCATTGGCTAGTTGAAGCTTGCGCTTGAGGGTGCCACCGGGGAGGTACTCCAGCACGAGGAAGTGCTGTCCATCGACATCCTCCACGCCGTAAATTGTCGCAATGTGTCGATGATTCAGCACCGAAAGCGCGTTGGCCTCGTGGAGAAAACGCTGCAGCTCCACGCTCGAAGGCTCGATTTGCGGCGGTAGGAACTTCAGAGCCACTATTCGGTTGAGCTTTTGGTCGACCGCCCTGTAAACCACGCCCATTCCGCCCTGGCCGAGCTTCTCCTGAACCTGGTAGTGCAAGACGCCCATCGGCACAGCGATCGGAGAAGGGACCGAGCCGGTTCGCCGCTCTGGAACGGGGCGGGCGTTCGCGCCCGGCGCGCGCAGGACCTTGTCGATTTTGGGCTTTAGAAATCGTCCGGAAGAGCGACGGGCTCTCATCAAAAGCCTCCCCACCCCAGCGTGCCGAGCTGACCCATCACCGATAAAAGGACTGCAGTCTTCAATCACTACGAGCAGGTTCTCGTCAAGCGATCCCGTTGATAACGCTGATTTCAATCGTTTTATCCGAAGCGAAGAATGGCAAGGATTAGGCGCTCTGCTGCACTGGAGGTCTGCGTTTTGCGGGGTGTTGGGCAACGGCTACAATTGGCCGCATGGATGGATCGATCACCCGGCAGTTGAGCGTGGATTCGCCACACCCCATCGTGGCGCTGGTCGCGCACGATGGGCGCAAGCAGGAGATGGCCGAGTGGGCCTCGTACAACAAGGGCGTTCTCAGCCGGTGCACGGTCTATGCGACCCGGACCACCGGGCTGGCCCTTGCGCACGCGCTTCCGAACCCGATCAATTCTCTGTTGTCAGGCCCCCTCGGGGGTGACGCCCAACTCGGGTCGTTGATCGCCGAAGGCCGCCTCGACGTCGTGTTCTTCTTCTGGGATCCGCTGACGCCGCAGCCGCACGATGTAGACGTGAAGGCGCTGCTCCGCCTCGCGGTGCTCTACGACATCCCAATCGCCTGCAATCGGAGCTCGGCGGACTACCTTATCTCCTCGCCGTTATTCGCAGATCCGCGCAAGCATCGCGCCGAACGGCGAATCGTGGCAAGCTGATCCCGCTGGAGGAGAGCTACTGACAAGCCACTTTCCGTTATCGCTCGCGGGGACTGATCTCGATTTTCACGCGGGCCCACTTCCCGGAGAGCCGCCCGACGCCACCTTCGCCACCGTTGCGGGCACGCGAGTGCACAACGTCGAGATGGGCGAGGGGCCCGCGGTCGTCTTCTTGCACGGATTTGGGTCCTCCCTCGATTTATGGCTCCGCCTTCTGCCGGAGTTGGCAGAGGACCACCGCGTTCTGGCGTTGGACCTGAAGGGCTTTGGTTGGACCGATCGTCCGCGCGGCGACTACTCGCCATCAGCACAGGCGCAGCTGGTCTGGGCCCTGCTCGACGAGCGCGGAATCGAGCACGCCGCTCTGGTGGGACACTCCTGGGGAGCGGCGGTGGCGCTGGCGATGGCGCTTGCCTCGCCGGAGCGAACCACCCGCATCGCGATCTACAACGGCTGGGTCTATGAGGAGCAGCTTTCGTTTCTTTTTCGATGGGCCCGCAGCTACGGCGTCGGCGAATCGCTGATGACCTACTACGACGAGAATTGGGCGCACAGCCAACTCGCGCTGGGCTTCCACGACCCGCGCCACGTCACCCCGGAGATGGTGAAGACCGTGCGATCGAGGATGACCCGGCCGGGCGCCTCGGCGGCCGCTCTTGCCACCCTGCGCGGGATGCACTTTGCGACGCAACAATGCCACTATCCGAAGTTGCAAAGGCCGGCCCTGATCCTCTGGGGGCTACAAGATTCGATTTCAGCGCCCGCTTTTGGCCAGCGGCTGGCTGCCGATCTGGGCGGCGAGCTGGTGATGTTTCCCCGCTGCGGCCATTTCCCGATGCTCGAGGCCGCGGAGGCTTCGAGCGCGACGTTGAAGCGCTTTCTCCAGATGGAGCCGCGCTGACGGTCGGGCAGTCCCGGTCTCAAGTCCAAAACCGCAAGAACCCTCAAGCCGGCGGCCGACCCGAAATCGCCTCCGGAGGGCGCGCGGCGGGCGACGCGCGCTTCGGCTCGAGGCAGTAGAGGGAGCTGATTTCCTGCGACCGTGCGAGATGGAGCGGGTCGGTTTCATCTTGCGCTTTGGGATGTCGCGCCGGCGTGGACTGCTTCCACTTCAGCTCGAGGCCGGATCTGTCCAGCAGCTCGGAGAGAAAATGCGGCGGACGCAACCCGAGCAGCTCCGCCAGATTCGAGAGGAACAGGTACCCTTGACCGCCGGGCGCCAGGTGACCGGGAAGGCCTTCGAGAAAAGCGCGCAGAAACCGATGCTCGGGGTCGAAGATCGCGCGATCGAGCCGATTCTTGGGAGGCTCGGGGAGCCAGGGCGGGTTGCACACCACCAGATCCGCGCTTCCCTCCGGGAAGAGATCGCGCTCGATCACCTGGAAACGATCCGCCAGGTTTAGCCGGATGGCGTTTTCGCGGGCGCAGGCAACCGCGCGGGGATCGATGTCCGTGGCCAGTACGCTCGACGCGCCCCGTTGAAGCAAAAGGAACGAGAGCACGCCTGTCCCGGTTCCGATGTCGAATGCGCGCTTTCCTTGCGGCCTCGGCGCGGCGAGGAGCAAGGCGACATAGTCGTGCCGGGTGGGGACGAAGACGCCGTAATGCGGGTGGATTCGGCCCTGGAGGCCGGGAACCTCCAGGCCTTTGCGGTACCACTCGGCCGCCCCGATCATCCCCCACAGCGTCTTGAGTGGAACCAGGGTGATCAACCCTTCCGGGTCGCCCCACACCGCCCGGCAGGCTTCGCGCACATCGGGAGATCGCGGAAGCGACAGGCCGTACCCGGCATCGAGGGTCACCACCAGGCGCGAGAGGATGCGATGCTCGCGTTCGCGGGCATGGCGTTCCAGACGGAAGATCTCCAGCGGTGAGCGGGTCGGCCCGCGGCGCTTGGAGGCAAGCCGCCGTCCCATCGCCGCCAGAAGCTGTCGCGCGTTTCGATAGTCCCCCCGGTAAAGCAGGTACTCGCCTTGCTGAGCCCGCCGCAACGCGGTCGCGGCGTTCAGGCGATCATCGACGGGGGTCACGCGCTCGGGCGGCGGATCGCCGCTTTCGGAGCGCCAGATGGCCGGAACGCCATCTTCGTTGCCGACAAGGAGGGTGAAAGGATTCTCCGAAGCTCGAGCATCCACGGGCAGGGGTCAAGGATGGCAGCCATCCCGTCGCTGAGCTAGAACCTTGGAGGAATTTGGGAAGGGGAGGTCACATGCGCCAGCTGGTCGCTCGTTTCCTGAATCAGGGGCTCTCACGCCGGGAGTTCATTCGCGATCTCACTGCGCTTGGCTTCACCGCGTCAGCGGTCGCATCCATTCTCGAGCCGCTGGAGGCAATCGCCGCCCCGGCAACTTCGGGCACCGAGACGGTGATCATCCCTCGAGGCGGGATTCTTCGATGCGGTGGTCGACGACCCGCAAATCAACCTGATTGAAAGTCTTCACGAGGGCCTGGTGATTTCGATGGCGGACGGCTACGCCAAGGTCACCGGAAAGCCGGCTTTCGTCAACGTTCATGCCGCGGTGGGCACTGCGCAAATGGCCGGGCAACTCTTCAATGCCTGCCGCGATGGGTCTGCCCTGGTGATCACTGCCGGCTTGAACGACAACGAAGTCTGGAGCGACGAAGTGGCCTTGGGCGCGAGGCCCGGTTTTGACCAGAAGGAGATCAACCGCCAGTTCACCAAGATCTCCTGGGATGCTCGACAGGGGGGAAGCCTTCCCCTGATGTTGCGCCGCGCCTTCAAGGTGGCCACCACCGACCCGGGTGGTCCGGTCTATCTCGCCGTCTCCAAGGATGCGCTCGAGCAGAAAGCGGCCACCGCCTCGATTCTTCCTTTCGATCGGTTCCTGCTGCGCTCCCGCGTTCACGCCGATCCGGCCGCGGTGCAAAAGGCCGCCCGCCTTTTGATCGAAGCGCAAAACCCGATCGTCATCGCCGGCGATGAGGTCTGGAAATCAGGCGCTCAGCCGGAGCTGCTCAAGCTCGCCGAGCAATTGTCCATTCCGGTGGTCAGGCCTGGCGGGGCAATCGTGTTGACTGCCTTCCAGAGCTTTCCCACGTCCCATCCGTTCTATCTGGGAGCATGGGGAATGCTCTCGCAAAGCGTCGGCCGCGGAAGGGATTTCGTATTCTTCGTCGGCGCGCCAGATCTGGGGGGCGCCAACATTCCCGACTCTCCGGACCTTCTGCCGAACGCGCGCATCGGGCGCCTGGGCATGGATACTTCGGCGCTTGGCCGCAACTATCCGACCGACGTCGCTTTGGTCTCCGACGTCAAGCTCGGCCTGGCCGACCTCATCGCCGCCGTCGATTCACAGCTCACCAAACAGCGTCGCACCGCCATCGCCTCTTCGCGCGCCGAAGGAATTCGCCGTGCCTCCACCGAGGCCAGGAATCGCGCCGAGCAGGAAATTGCTCGCGGCCTTGGGCAGACGCCGATTCATCCCCACGAGCTGTGCAAGGTGTTGTCCGAGTCGATTGACCGGAATGCGATCGTCGTCTCGGAGAATCTGACTGGAAAATTCGATTCATTCCGCTTCGGCTTTCGGGACGATGAGCAGATGTTCCTCGGCAACAGCGGCGCGTCGCTCGGTTGGGGCATTGGCGCCGCGACCGGGGCCAAGCTCGGCGCACCGGATCGTCAAGTCATTTGCTCCATCGGGGATGGGTCGGTGATGTACAGCGCATCCGGGTTTTGGACGCAGGCGCGTTACCAGATTCCCGTGCTCACCGTGGTGTGGAACAACCGCAACTATCAGACCGTCCGCCATTCGTACCATTCCTACGGTGGGCGGATGGCGAAGTCGGGAAAGTATGCGGGGATGTATCTGGGCAATCCAGACATCGATTTCGTGAAGCTCGCGGAGAGCCAGGGCGTCTCCGGCGAGCGCGTCGATCGCGGCGGCAATCTGCGCGAAGCGATTCGCCGCGGGATGGCCGCTGCCCGCGACGGGAAGCCCTACCTGGTCGAGGTTCTGATCGCCCGTTACGGCGGCGGCGCCGAATCCACCTGGCACGAGTCCTTCAATCTCGCCTCGCGCCGAAAGCGGCCCGTCTGACGTCGATGGTGCGCTTCTAAGCAAGACCGGCTGGGAAAAAGGCAAGGCCTGCGCAACGCCCCCGGCCGGGTGGTGTCCACGCCGATGAAGCTCCGCGAACAACGGGAGCCGTTTCATGACCAGACAATCCTGTTTCAATGGCGAAGGCGTTGTTGATTTTGGCGGCTTGCCGTATCGGGCAACGAGCGCCGGCGCAGTACACCGGGGAGTTCATTCTCTGTACCGACGGAAGTAGCCCGGACAACTGTCGAGCCAACGCCCTCCCCCCCGAAAACAACGGTTCGGTGATCTGGTTCCGCGACTATGGCAGCACCTTGTGCGTGGGCGTCGGAATCGTGCCGCAGAAGACCGATTGTAGCTTCAGGGGCGATTCCAATCTGGGCTTTGATTGCGGGCGCCGCCAGGATTCGTTTTTCGCGCTGGTTCGTGCCGGCGATGACCTCGCAATTTCTTGTGGTCTCGTTTCGCCTCTGCCCGACGGAAACTACTCCGCCGGCACCACCTCGAACACCTGTTTCGATGAGCTGTTCCTCTGTCAGAATTTCATCCTGACCCGGTAGCGCGCTTTCGCTGACGCGCCGCTTCCCATCGCAGACCCCGAGTGGCCCCACCGCTTGGGCCGGGGCGCGGTTTCCGCGATCACAAATCGCGGAAGCCGGGCGCCCTCTGGGCAGCTTTCAAAGCTCTCCGGTGCCGATGTCCAGGCCGGGGCCGAGCAGATACGACGTCAGTGGCTCGGAAAGGAGCGCGTTGAAATCCGCCTGGCGGGCGCCCGCCAGCTGATCGGCGAGGAAGTCGGAGATGCCGGCCCGCACTCCCGCCTCGCGCGGTTTGACGTGTAGGAAAATCGTGCCCGTCTCGCTCAGATGGCAGCCGTTGCAAGTTCCCATCGCAAAGGCGTGGCGGCCGTCCTCGTCGATCCCGGGCACGTTCCACTGGAGGATGATCGGCGTCGGGCCCGCTCCGCCCAGAAAAGGACTCCCCTGATAAGAGCTGGGCACTTGAGCCTGCCCGGCCAGGATCGCGGAAAGATTCTCACTGACGAATGCCGCCAGAGTATCGCTCCCGTTGAACGAAAGGTCCGGCTCCTGTTTCACTGTGGTCTGCACCAATTGGCCTGAAGGCCCAATGATGAACTCGCGCAATTCCCACAGGCCCAAGGGCCCCACGTCGTCGCCACCGGGGACGGGGGAAAGCGCCACTTCATTGGTGCGAATCTGAAAAAGAGCGCTCCCATTGCGCCGCGAGGGGGTTCGATCCCGCCGGCTGAACTCGTGTGTCACGCCGAAAAGAGCATAGTTGTACACCGGCCCGAAAGGCAGCCTGCCCAGGGCATGCCAGGCTTCGCCCCAGACCCGGGTCTCCAGCGCCGCATCGTCGACCAAGGGGATGTCGAGATCGGTGACCGGCAGATCGTATTCGAAGATGACGGTGAAGAAGAGCTTCTCCCCAGCAGGCCCGATCGCGCCGAACACGAAGCGACCCTGGCCACCGCTGGGAAAATCCGTCCCATTGACCGGCCGGCGCAGGTCGGGCCGATTGACGATCGCCAGCAGCCGGAAGGGCGCCCGCGCAAAGTCGAGAATGCAATCCTCATCCGCCACCGCCGGGGCGCATCCGCTCGCCGTGCGCCACGGCTCGATGATCAAAGGTCGAATCAATGGCCGGGCTGGAATGACGAAAGAATTGATCGTTTGCGGTTGCTCCCAGATCTTCAGCCAGCGGATGACGAATCGCGCGCGGCCGAGCGGCGTTCTTTCACCGGAGGCGAGCATGTTGTCGATCAACCGTCCAAACGTAAAGGCGCCTCGGTAGTCGTTGACCCCGTGGGATGGGTCCCAGGTCGTGTAGGCGGGAGCCTCGACCACCCGGAGATCGGTGATCACGAGCGATTTCTCCGGCACCACGCTGTCGGCCAGCCCTTGGCGGCTGCTGTCTGGAGCAGCCGGCCTGAGCGTCTCACGGTCACAGCCGGCCAGTGAAAGCAGTACAGCTGACAAAACACACTTCATCGAAAAACGAGTCACGGTGTCCCTCCCGAGCGCACGGCTGAGTATCAATCAGCGCACCGACATTCAACGCCCCATCTGTAGTGCCTGCTCAACGAGAGAACGAGCGGCCGATCGCTATCGTTGCAAAGCGTTGCTCGGATGTGTGGCTTTACTTCAGCCCCGCGGCAGCCGCGGTTGCACACTGGGCGTCATGCTCGCTGAGATCTCCGGACACGCCAATCGCGCCGACCAGCTTGCCCTCGATCATCAGCGGCATTCCACCGTCGACGGCAATCGCGCCTTCGAGGTTGAGGATTCGCAGACCCACGCCTCCGGCGGCCAGCGCATCCTGGAACGCCTTGGTCGGTCGCTTATAAAGCGCAGCGGAACGCGCCTTGTTGATCGCCACGTTGGCGCTCCCATTTTGCGTGTCGTCCATCTTTTCGTAATAGATGAGCGTCCCAGCCGGATCGACGACGGCGATCGCCATGTGCCAATGGTTTTTGCGCGCTTCGGCGGCGGCCAGCGCCGCAACCTTCTTGGCGGCATCCAGACTGATCGTCGGGCCTATCGGGATGGCGTAGGTGCTGGGGGCTGTCGGCGCCGCCGGCGGCTTCTGGTCGGGCGCGGTCAGCGCGATGGACGAGAGAAAGAATGCGAAAAAGGCGGTGACCGTGATCAGCGATGCTCGCAAATTCATTTGCCCCTCCTTAGCGGTGTTGGCGTGGCTCGGGTTGACCTGCGCGGAGGTCTTTAGCACATAGACCCCGAGCGCATCGGTTGATTCCAGTTGCAGGACCCGATGCCGCCTAAGCCAGACGCTTTACCCCGGTCGTTGAGAGAGGTCGAGCGTGAACACGCAACCCTTGCCCGGCAGGTTATGAACCCGAATCGCCCCGGAATGGGCTTCGGCTGCCTGTTTGGCAATCGCCAATCCCAAGCCGAAGCCCGTGCGATCGGCGCCGGCCTGCACGAAGGGATTGAACAGCTCTTCGATCTTCCCCTCCGGGAGCCCACCGCACTCGTCCTCGATCTCGATCACCAGGCGATCTTCGACTGAACGGCCGCGCACCGTCACCCGACCCCCCTCGTGGGTGTACTTCACCGCGTTGTGAATCAAGTTGGACAGGGTGGAGTGCAGCAGCCGCGGGTCGCCCTGGATCGTGGGGTTGCCCTCGAAGGTGACGGAGACGCGAACTCTTCTTTCTTCCGCGGCGCTCTCCGCTACCACCTCCTTGGCGATCAGGTGAATGTCCAGCGTTTCGAGTTGAAGCTCGGCCTTGGCTTTCAACCTTGCGTCCAACAGCGATTGATCGATCAACTCTCCGAGTCGCTGGAGGTTGCGCTGCAGAATCTCGAAGGACCGGCTCTTTTTCATCGCGTCGTATTGGGCAATCGTCATCAGGGCGAGGCGCGCCGAGCCAAGCGAGTTGCGCAATTCATGCGCCAGGAAGCCGATGTGCTTCGAGGCCTGCCGCTGGAGCATCTCATCTCGTTGCGTGGAGTATTCGAGTACCGCGTCGGCGATCCCGGTGGCGATGCAATGGGTGAGAATCTCCGCCGCTTGAGAGGAAACGGTCACCCGTGCCGATTTGGCCAACTCGAGGATGGAGGTCCGAAGGGTGAAGTATTCGCGAACGATGGAGGAGACGTCGAAGCCAAGTCGCAGCCTCTGTTCTCCGTGTTCCCTCGCGATCGGGCTCTTGCCGGGCAACCCGGTTTCGCTCACCGGTTCAGGGGTACGTTCCTCGATACTTTCGGCCAGCACTTTGGCCACTGCGAGCAAGAACACCGGGAGGCTGTCGAAAAGCTCGGGCGCCGCCATCGAAGCGGGAGCGATCGTCTTCCTGATCCGACGCAGCCAGTCGTCGATGATGAGCTGGGCATTGGCAGCGATGAACTGATGCAGTTCCAAATGAGGCCCCTTTCTTGGTCAACAAGTGGGCATCGTCGGCGCAAGGCGCATCGCAGGCGAATCGATTTCGTTCACGATGTTACTGACCCCTACGACCGCCGGCCGCACGCTCATGCTCGAGGAGAACCTCACCCGCTCGGCCCGAGCGAGAAAGCGTGCATTGCATCAAGTGCTCTGGTGTGTGATGGCTCGCCAGGCGCAATCCCGGCGCCGCGGAACCTTGGGCGGCGATTGCGCATGTAATCTCGGGCAGGGGGCGACGGCGCACTCGCAGCCAAACCTCGGCAACCGATGGACATAGCCGATGAAACCATCGAAAGGGCCAAGGCGGGAGACTTGCGAGCTCGCGAGGAGCTGCTGCGCGCATTCGCCGGCCCGTTGCGCTCGCTCGTGCGCCGGTGGGGAAGCTCGTTGGATCCGGAGGATCAGCTTCAGGACTTATTCGCGAAGGTTCTCCGCGTGCTTCCCAGGTTCGAGGTAGGAGGAGCGGCCCGGCTCTCGACGTGGATTTTCACGGTGGCGCATCGGGCGCTGCTGGAAGAAAGGCGCCGCCCGCGGCTCACCCTGGTTCCCCTCGATCAAGCCGATGATGTCGCGGATCACCGGTCCATTCACCAGGCGCTTGAGCAGGGCCAGCTCCGGCGCAAATTGGAGGACGCAATCGCCCAGCTCCCCGAGGACCAGCGCCGGGTGATCGTCCTGGCTCAGATTCACCATCAACCGCTCGATCTGATCGCGCAGGTGGAAGGGATTCCGATCGGAACAGTCAAATCGAGGCTCCATCGCGCGCGGGCCCAGCTCATTTCCATGCTCGCGAGCACCCTGGAGGAAGTCCAAGGAGACGCACATGTTGTCACTCGACGCGCTTGAACGCCTGTCGCGATATGCCGCTGGAGATCTCGCGGAAAGCGAGCGACGCCAATTCGAGGCGGAGCTTCGGACCGATCCTGACCTCGCCCGCGCGTTCGAGCACTGTCGGCTCCTCGACCGGATGCTGAACGAGCTCGGGGAGGAGCCTATCTCCGAGCATGACGAGCGATTGATCCATCGCGCCGTGCATCGACGGCCCTTCAGGCAAGGGTGGTGGGCGGCGGCCGCTGTCGCAATCGTGGTCATCACCGGGGCCGCGGTGGCGTTTCGAAGCAGGTCGGACCGGCTCCCGGCAATTCAAACGGGCGAGGTATCCGGCCCCCTCGCTTTCCCCGTGGGGCAGGGAAGGGTGCTGCTCTTCGCGGGAGCGGACGCGCACCTGGATGGGGAAGACACCCTGACGCTCCACGAGGGTGGGCTGGTGGTGGATGGACGGGCGCGGGTCGTCGCCAACGGCTCGCGCCTGTCGATCAACGGCCTTGCCGCAGTCACCACGCATCCGGGTAACGCTTTCGCTCATGTGATGAGGGGGCTCCAATCGGTGCCGCAAGGAAAGGACTTACAAATGAGATTCTCGAGCTGGTCAGGGCCTCAAGTGATCGTCGGCGCCGCCTCGGCGGCCCTGCTGGTGGCATCGGGAACGGCGGAAGCGCGGGATCCCCACGGTGAAACCACCTACGTCAAAGCCGGCGAGTCGTGGTCGCCGCGGACGAGCACCAACGCGGTCGTCGCGAATGCGGAACGCAGGCGATCCACTTCCAGCGCCTCCGCTTCCGCGGCCTCGCCAGAGAAAAGGGACACCCTCCGCGAGGCTCTCCACAAGTCGCTGCCCGCGTTCATTCGCTGCTACAAACAGGGTTTAGCTCAGAACCCCAGCCTCGAGGGCAGCGTCATCGCTCACTTGACGCTGGTCAGCGGGCCCGAAGGCAAAGGGAGAGTCACCGAGGCCACGATCGACAAGGACTACTCCATTCCGAATCCGTTTGTCGTCAGTTGCGTCCTTCAAGAGCTCAGCAGCGTAAAACTGCCACCTCCGACGGATGGAAGCGATGTGGTCGCCGTGCCGATTTACTTTCGCCGGGGTGACGACGGTCAGGAGCCGTCTGTCGAAATTGCCGTTCTCCGGGGCCCCCGGACTGCCGCTGCCGTGCCCCAAGGCCAGACAGCTCAGGCCGTCGCCGTCGGCAACGCTCACGCGCGGGGAGCCAGCAACGCCAAGGTGACGGTCGTCGAGTTCTCCGATCCCGAGTGCCCGTACTGCGGAAGGGCCCATGAGTCCATCGATCTGCTTTACATGGAGTTGGGCGACCGGGTGCGCTTCGCGATGAAATTTGCTCCCATGCCCTTCCACCGGCGGGCACCCGCCGCGGTCGCGGCGGCCTTTGCCGCTGGTGAGCAAGGAAAGTTCTGGGAGTATGTCGACGCGTTGTTTTCGCATCCAGATGCGTTGGACCGCCGCGGGCTGGAGCGAATGGCCGCGCAACTCGGCCTCGACATGAAGGGATTCAATGAAGCGCTGGACAGCAATCGCTTCGGACCCGCGATCGAAGCCGATCAGAGCCAGGCAAATACTTTGGGGGTCACCGGCGTGCCGACCTTCTTCATCAATGGACGTTCCTTGGTTGGCGCGCGGCCGATCGAGGAATTCCGCGCGAAAATCCTCGAAGCGCTCAATGAGAGTCGCTGACGCGCCGCGCCTTGCTTGGCGACACCGTCGGGGTTCTTTTGCAGCCCTTCCTGAAAGGCGAGCGATTCTGGTAGATGAGGCCAGCGGTCGTCGGTCTTTCCGGACCAAGCCGCGAAAGACCCATCGTGACGGCCCTTGCTCGCGCGCCCCTCGCCTTGATCGTCGTCGTTCTTCCTCTGGCGGCTTCGGCGCAGGACAAGTTCGAGATTCAGGTCTACGATTCCCAAACCGCGCCGCCCCTGGTGCCGAGGGTCGAGCTCCACTTGAACTACGACGGCTCGGGAACGCGGCAAGCTTCTGAAGAGGGAGAGCTCCCCACCGACCATGTCGCTCACTACACGCTCGAGCCTCAGATAGGTCTCACCGACTGGTGCGAGGTGGGCGGCTATTTCCAGACCGCCTTGCGCCCCGAGGGAACCTTCGACTTCGCGGGAGTGAAGCTGAGGTTCAAGGCGAGGATCCCCGGGCTACTCTGGAAGGTCGTCGGGGTGGCGCTCAACGCGGAGGTGTCGATCCTTCCGCGGGCGTACGAACCGAATCGCTGGGGCAGCGAGCTGCGGCCCGTCCTCGACGTGCGAATCGGCGCTTTCTACGCGTCGATCAATCCGATCCTTTCCATTGACCTCGCGGGTGGGCTTGCCGGCCATCCCCAATTTCAGCCTGCGACGAAGGCGAGCTTCGATCTGCTGCCCGGGCTGGCGCTGGGCGCGGAGTACTACGCCGGCTTTGGACCGATCGATCGGTTTCTCCCGGCCTCCGCTCAGACGCACCTGCTCTTTGGCGCGCTCGACTGGGCCTCAACCCTGGTGGATTTGAACGTCGGGGTTGGCTACGGGCTGGGCGCCGGCGAGCGCTGGGTCACCAAGGCGATCATCGGAATCCAATGGGATCACCCCCGCCGGGATTGACCGCGCACCGAGGCGGTGGCCCGGCCGGCTCGGGCTTACGTTGCTTGGCCCTCGGTGGCGAGCTTGCGATCGCCGGGCAGGCAACCCATGAACAGGATGTTCCAGATTTCTCCGTTCGCGCGATGCGCCTCCCGTCGCTCGCCCATCCGGCGGAATCCGGCTTTCTCGTAGGCCCGGATCGCCGCCGTGTTGCTCGAGAAAACCTGGAGCATGATGTTGTGCAGCCCGAGGGTTTTGAATCCGTAGTCGAGGATAAGGCCGGTGCTCTCCGTGCCGTAGCCGCGTCCCCAGAAGTCCTTCTCGCCGATCGCCATTCCAAAGTCCGCCGACCGATTCTGGTAATCGATCTGGTGAAGACCCGCATTCCCGATCGGCCGGAGAGTCTCGCGATCGTAGATGGTGAAGGTGAGGTCGCGGTCGGATTGGATCACCCGCTGGTACCAAGCCTCTTCGTATTCCAGGGGGAAGGGCCGCATCGGCAAATCGAGGGTGCGGGTCACCTCGAAATCGTTGATCCAACGCTGGTAGAGCCTCAGCAGATCCTTGCGAATGGGTCCCAGCGCCACCTTGTTCCCGATGATATTCAACACCGGATCATCCGTCGGTGCGCGGGTCTTTGTGCGGGGGCGGCCTTTCCTGGATTTCATCCCTACAGTCCCCAGCCCCTTATATCCCGGTGCGGCCGCTGGATGAGTTCCGCGGCGACCAGAAGCTGCGGCTCGATCGACGCGGCGGCGGCTTCGATCGCCGCCTCGATCATGTCCAGCGAGCCGGTGAGCACGAAATAACCCTTCCCGCCGATCCCGCGCGCGAGGTGGAGTCGCCGCACCCAGACCTCGGCCCGCTTGAGCGCGGAATCGGCGGCGAGCAGCGTCGAGGCCGCCGAATGGGTCTCCACGATGGCGAAGCTGTCGCCCCAGGTCTCGTCGAATTTGTCCTTGAGGGCCTCGAGGAGGCGAGGTGCCGGTCGCGAAAGAAAAAGCTTGTCCAGCAAGGTCGAGCCGGCCGCGTCGATTCCCGCTTTGAACGCCTCTTCCGTCTCGGCGACTCCACCGCTGAACAACAGCAGATACTTGCCCGGTGAGACGGGATCGGCAAGGGCGAGCTCGACCGGCGCTCGCTTCACCAGCGCATCGGCCACCACCATTCCACGGGCGATCGACTCGATTTCCAGCAGCGCGAGCGCCGGGCCGGAGACCTTCATCGCCTCAAACGATCCGGAAATGGTCTTTGAGAGTGCATCGCCGCTCCCGCGTGAAGGTCAGCGCCGTGGTCAATCCCTCCCCGGTGGGCGAAGCGATGGTGAATGAGGTGTACCCCTCTCCGGTCATCCCCAGCCCGGCATAGGAGGGGCCGTTCTTCACGAAGATCGACTTGTTGATCACCTTGGCCATCGCGTGAAGGTGGTCGATGTTGGTGGAGTGCATCACCGCAGTGTGTCCAAATCCGTGCTCCGCTTGAACGGCGGCGACAATGCAGTCCGCCACGTCGCGGAGGCGAACCAGGCCGATCACCGGCATCAACAGCTCCAGTTGAACGAACGGGTGCGTGGCGTCCACCTCGGCGAAGAGCAACCGGGTTTCTTTGGGGACGCGAATTCCGGCCGCCTCGGCGATTTTCGCCGCGTCTTTGCCGATCCATTCCCGGGCGGGATGACCCTCTTGAACGACGAGCTTCTCGAGGCGATTGATCGCCGCGCCGCTCACCTCGACCGCGCCGTTCTCGGCGAGCAGGCCCTTCAAGCGGTCGGCGATCGAGGCGACGGCGAAAACCTCTTTCTCGACGATGCAGACGATGTTGTTGTCCAGGGAGGCGCCATCCACGATGTCCCGGGCGGCTCGTTCGAGGTGGGCGGTCTCGTCGACCACCACCGGCGGATTTCCGGGGCCCGCGGCGATCGCGCGCTTGCCCGAGCTCATCGCCGCGCGAACGACCGCCGGTCCACCGGTCACCACGATCAGCCGAACGTCCTTGTGCTTCATCAATGCCTGGGCTGACTCGATGGTCGGTTCGGCAAGTCCGACGATCAAGCTGGCGGGGCCACCGGCGGAAACGATCGCCTCGTTGAGCAGCTGGATGTGGCGGGCGCTGACCTTCTTCGCGCTCGGGTGGACGTTGAAAATGACCGAGTTTCCCGCGGCCACCATCCCGATCGCATTGTTGATGATCGTCTCGGTGGGATTGGTCGAGGGGGTGATCGCGCCGACAACGCCGAACGGAGCCCGCTCCAACAGGGACAATCCATGGTCGCCGGTGAACGCCTGCGGCTTGAGGATCTCGATCCCAGGGGTCTTGTTCGCACAAAGGAGGTTCTTGACGACCTTGTCCTTGATATTGCCCAGCCCGGTTTCCTCGACCGCGAGGTGAGCAAGCTCTTCGGCGTGCCGGCGCGTCACCTCGCGCATCGCTTCGATCGCACGGCCCCTGCCTTCGAGCGCGACATCGCTCCAGCGCTCGAAGGATTCCACCGCGGCGCGGGCCGCTGGTTCCAGGTCGTTGAAGATCCCGCGCTCTCCCTTGGGCCCGACCGGGGATCTGGCGGTGCTTCGCCCGGCAGTCCGATCCGGCAGGGCAGGGGAGACGGGCGAGGAAGCGGGCTCGGCTTTGGGCAGCCGCTCGAGCTCGGGCGAGAGCCTGCGGACGACCTGATCCACGATGATGTTGATCTGGCTTTCGTCGAGGATCATTCCGCCCGCCTTCGTCCCTGGGCCAAGGCGCTAGGCAGCGCTCGAACCGCGGACTTTGCGCCGCTTGGTCGGGGGTTGAGGAGGAGGAGTAGGACCATCTCCCTCGTAGTAGATGTTGGCCATCGCGTCGTCAAAGACCACCAGAACGCGATCCGGCTCCTTTCCTCGCTTTCCGGTCCTCTTGCGCACCTCTTCCACGAGCGACTGGGCGCTTCCCGATTGAAGTGGTTTCTTCGTCCGAATCGTCTGTACGGGCATATTCTCCGGTCACTCCTTGACGTACTTCAATTTTCCCCCAACCTCGATCTCGTCGACGATGGCCATGATCGTCGCGTCCACCGGGCGATCCTTGGTGACCTTCGTTTGGCGGGCTGACGAACCGGAGGCGTAGAGAACCACCTCCCCGATCCCCGCGCCGATCGCATCCACCGCCACCACCAGGGTCGAGGTGAGCTTGCCCTCGAGATCCAGCCCGCGCACCAGAAGAAATCTGAGCCCTTCGAGCTCCTCCTCCTTGCGCGTGGCGATCACGGTCCCCACAACCTTTCCGATCAGCATGGAAAGTTGGGCTAGGTGCTGCCGGTTTCGGCCTTGGCCTGGTCGAGTCTGCCCAGCGGCAGGACCAGATCGACGTTCGGGTGCGGGCGGGGAATGACGTGCACCGAGACCAGCTCGCCCACCCGTTCCGCCCCCCGGGCCCCGGCTTCGGTCGCCGCCTTCACCGCCGCGACATCGCCACGGACGATCGCGGTGACGTAGCCGCCGCCGATCTTTTCGTAGCCGATGAGCTCTACCTTGGCCGCCTTCACCATGGCGTCTGCTGCCTCCACCATCCCGACAAAACCCTTGGTTTCGATCATCCCCAGCGCTTCAGCCATTTGGTTTCCACCTCCCGAACGCAGCGTCAGATTGATTACTTGTCCTTGAATGGAGTGCTTTCCTTGCCGGTGATCGCCTTGAGCGACGCGACGGCGGCCAATGCGGCGGAATCGATCTCCGATTCGCTGCCCGCCATGTACAACCGGCCGAAAGCGCCGAAGGGCGTCACATCCACCAGACGCACGTTGGCCGCTTTCTCCGCCTCGTTTGCCGCCAGCGCCGCATAGGCGGCCGGCTCGGTTTCGAGAATGAACAGCGACTGTCCCGGCTCGATCATCGACCCGAATCGGATCCGGTCGAGAATCATCGCGTGCATCGGCTCGATCGCCCGGATGATCGTGTTGGAAACGAGCTTCGGCTTGAGGCGCTCCTCGATCGAAACGCCGAGGTGGCGCAGGATGGCATCGCCCGCGCTTCGGACTTCACCCTTGTCCTCGCTGTGGACCTCGAGCATTCCGTAGGCCCGCTCCACCACCAGGGTCGCGGGAAAAACCGCCGTTTGCTTGAGGGCGACATCGATCACGCCATGGATCGCCATTCCGGGGGCTATCTCCACGAACAGCGAGGCCACGTAGGGAACGGGAAAATATCCACGGCAAGTGGTGCAAATATGGGCGGCCAGCTGCGGCTGAAGCGAATCGATGAAGACAAACGTCCGAAGCGACGTGGCCAAGAGAATTCCTTTATGGACCACCGAAGCGGACTGCTATAGCGAACTGAACAGTTCGTTGACAAGCGTCGCGTCAAAGTGGCGGTGGGGCTCCAGCTTGGGTTGGCCAGCATCGATTCTTGCAGCAATGCTGGTCCCGCTGTCGGCGATCGCGCAAGGGGATGACCTGCCAGACCCTGATTCCGCTCGGGAATTCCCAACTCCGGCCTACCTGCCGCGCTCCGCCTTCGTCGGTACATACCTGAATACCGCGGTGACCCCGCAGCTGCGCTTTCAGTGGGAGCTCACGCTGATCCAGCGGCGCGTCCATGCCCTCGTCCTGGTGCTTGAAGGAGGCGGCGGCTATGGAGTTGCGCTGCCAACCAACCTCGGCGCGGCCGGAAATCTCTCGATGACCCGGCTCTACCAGCTCACCGCGCTGGCCGGGCTGGGCTTTCGGGCCGATGAGCCCGGTGGTTGGCACTGGGGCGCACAGATCGCGACCGGCCCGCTCTTCTACGGCGCTCGATTCAACGACACCTCCACCGAGAATTCGGCGTGGCCGATGGCCGAAGTGCGGGTGCAGTTGGGTTTGAGGTCCGGCGCGTCGGTCTACGGAATCGCGCTTGGCTACGGGCTGGTATATCCGGGGCTTGCCCGGACCCTCACCACGCCGTTCCTCGGCGGATTCATGGTCGGCCTGTTTGCCGACCGCAGATAGCCCTCTGTTGCCCCTGACTACCGAAGCGTTCGGGCTGAGCGACATCGGCAAGAAGCGACAGCACAACGAGGACGCGATGTTGATCGAGCCCGCCCTTGGGCTCTACGTCGTGGCCGACGGGATGGGAGGTCACGCGGCGGGGGAGGTCGCCAGCGCCCGATCGATCGAGGTTGCCCGGGAACACCTCCAGGCCAACCGGAGAGCCATCACGGACCTCGCCGAGGATCCGACGCCATCTCGCCGGGCGGCGGCCACCGCGGTGGTCGAGGCAGCGATCCAGCGCGCCTGCGCGGACATCTACCGGACGGCGACCGCGGATGCCTCGAAGCGGGGGATGGGGACGACCTTCGCTTGCCTGGTGGTCTCGGACGGCCGAGGGGTGGTCGGCCACGTGGGCGATTCGCGCGTCTACCTCGTGCGCAACGGCCAATGCCACCGCTTGACCGAGGACCATACCCTGGTGAATGCGCAGCTCAAGGCGGGGACGATCAGCAAGGAGCAGGCGGTCAGCTCCCAGTACCGGAATGTGATCACCCGGGCGGTGGGAATCCAGGAATCGGTCCAGGTGGACACGCTGATCGTCGATCTATTGCCGAAAGATGTTTTTCTGATCTGTTCGGACGGGCTGCATGGATACCTCTCGGAGAGCGAGATCGCTTCGCTGGTGGCCAGTTCCCGCCGGGAGGAGCTGCCCGCGAAGCTTGTCGCCGTCGCCAACGAGCGGGGAGGGCGGGACAACATCACCGCCGTGGTGGTCGCGGTCGCCGGCGACGAGTCGCTGGTCGGCGAAGCGTCCGAGGCCGAATCGCGGATGGAGGCGCTGCGCAGGATTCCGCTCTTTCGCCACCTCACCTACAAGGAGCAAACCGCGATTCTGTCCCTTGCCACCACCCGGTCTTATCCCGCCGGACGCGAGGTCTTCGTCGAGGGCCAGACGGGCGAGGAGCTGTACGTGGTCATCCGCGGACGCGTCTCGATCGAAAACAGCGGCGTTGAAATCGCCGAGCTCCGGCCCGGCGGGCACTTCGGCGAGATGGGCTTGATCGACAACGCGCCCCGCTCCGCCACGGTGCGCGCCAGCGAGCACACCCGGGTGATGGTGATCTCCCGGCCGGATCTGATGAACCTGATGCGCAAGGAATCGATCCTCGCGGTGAAGCTGCTCTGGAGCTTCGTGCAGGTCCTTTCGGACCGGCTGAGATTGACCAATTCCGAGCTCTCCGAGGCTCGCCAGGAGCTGGCGGTGGTGCAGGCGATCCAACCGTTTGCAGAGGACTGAAGCGATGAGCCTGGGCGGCCTCAAAGCGAAGCGCGTGGCAGTGGGGGTCGGAGGAGGAATTGCCGCCTACAAGGCGGCGGACCTGGTTCGCGAGCTCCGGCGCGCCGGCGCGGAGGTCAGGGTGGCGATGACCGACTCCGCCCAGAAGTTCGTCACCCCGCTCACCTTCATGTCCCTTTCGGGCAACCCGGTGTTGACCGACTACTTCGACGCTGCGCAGGAGGGGCTGTTCGGCCATTTGCAACTCGCGCGCTGGGCGGACCTTTACGTGGTTGCCCCGGCCACCGCCGACCTTCTCGCCCGCCTTCGCGCCGGAATGGCCAACGACGCGGTCACCACTTCGCTGCTCGCCTTCCGCGGACCGGTGCTGCTCGCCCCTTCGATGAACGTGGCGATGTACGAGAATCGGATCACCCAGGACAACCTCAAGGCCCTGGCCGCGGATGCCCGGTTCGCGGTCGTCGGTCCCGGGGTAGGATTGCTTGCCGACGGCGATGTCGGGCCGGGGAGGTTGGCGGAGCCGGCGGAAATTCTGGAGGCGCTGGCGAAGTTGGCTTCGCGGGGCGCTCTTTCCGGGGCCAAGGTCCTCGTCACCGCGGGTCCGACCCGGGAGTTCCTCGATCCGGTTCGGTTCCTCTCCAACCCGTCCACCGGAAAAATGGGCCTGGCGATCGCCGACGCCGCGAAAGCTCTGGGCGCGGAAGTGACGGTGATCCTCGGCCCGGTCGGCGAAGCGCAGTCGCCCGGCGCGGAGATCGTCCGGGTCACCAGCGCCGAGCAGATGGACGAGGAAGTCCTGAAACGGATCTCCGGAGTGGACTACTTCGTCGCCGCCGCGGCGGTCAGCGACTACCGGCCGAGAAGCCGGGCGAGTCAGAAGCTGAAGAAATCCGATTCCGAGGAGAGCCTCGTTCTGATGAGGACGCCGGATGTGCTCGCCGATGCGTCAAAGAAAGTAGCGCGGCTCGGCCGCAAGCCGATGTTGGTTGGCTTCGCGGCGGAGACGGAGCGGCTGGCTGAAAACGCTCAGGCGAAGCTGCTCAAAAAAGGCCTCGACGTGATTGTGGCGAACGACGTTTCGCAGCCCGACGCCGGTTTCGCGGTGGACACCAACCGGGTCACCGTGATGTCCAGGCACGGCGACCGGAAAGAGCTGGCGGGAACCAAAGCGGATGTCGCCCGCCAGATCTGGGATTTCCTGATTGCCTACGCCGAAGGAAAATCGGGCAGCTCGGGCAAAGTGAGCCGGCCGTGAATCGCGCTGCGGAAGGCCGGACGCGACAGGCGAACCGCATCGTCGACATCCCTTGGCATCAGATCCTTTCGCTTCTTCAACCGGGCTCTTAGTACAGTGGCCATGTGCAGGTTGCGGCCGCCGGTGGGATCCGCGGTGGTGCATTCGGCGCTGGTGCCGTTGGCGAGCATTCCGACGATCTGGTTGACCGCCAATCGCTCGCAGTCGTGGACCTCTTCGTCGGTGAGGGTCATCTCGCGCTCGCGAGCGACCACCTCGCTCATTCTCTGCCAGCGCCTCAACCTCGCCGCGAGCAGTAGGCTGCCGAACATCTTCTTCGACACCGAGAACGGAATGATGTGGCTGTCGGCGAGAACTTCTTCCAGGTGATCGTCGTGCTCGCGGTAGGCCGCCTGGGACACGTGCCGGGCGACTTTCCAAAGGTGCGGCGACAGCTTCTGGTCGTATCGCAGCTCCCAGTAGGCATGGCCGGAAACGCGGGTGCGGAAGCTCTGAACGGTCTTATAGGGAACGTAATAGTTGTGAGCGACAGTATCGGCGGCCAGATGCGCCAGGAACCCGAGCGAGAATGCCTTCTGCGGATCTCCCTTGGCGCGATCGAGCACCTGAAAGCCCACGTTCCAGTTATGGCAATGGACCCTGTAGGGCGAAAGGTTCTTCCCCACGATGATGTCCGCAGCGAGCGAGCCATAGAGAAACTCGCTCGAGAAATTGCTCAGGATGATCCGGGTCGCGCTGCTGAAGGCGGGTAGGTTCTCCAAAGCACCGGAGGAGAAATTCAGGTGCGCCAGCGGTCCCCAGGCGAGCGCGTCGGTAGGCCACAGCAGGAAAACGAGGCCCAGGGCCACGCTGAGTGATGCGACCGAAATCTCAAGCAGATGGCTCTTCATGAACCCTCGTTACAAACTTAACCCTCGCAACAAACTTCAAGCCAGGCTAAAGAGTACCGGTAGGCAGGGGGCGCGGTAAAGAAACGCTGAGAGCTGATAGCCCTGTGTCATACAAGCCGCCCGGACCTGAGCTGAGAACCCTGCTGGAAGATGTTCGTCGACATCTCGACTGGCAGGCCGCCGATGGGCGAACGTCCATCCCGTTAAACTGGGAATTCGCGTCTAGGGGTTCGGGCGCACCCGGCACCGCGGCTTCCGTGACCCGTGAGCCAAGCGCGTCCAATGTCGCTACCTCTTCGCGCCCGTCGGCGATGGCACGCTCGCCGGCCCCCCTGGTAAGCCCCGCGGAGGGCCGGACGCTCGAGGAGATCCGCGCCGAGATCGGAGACTGCCAGCGGTGCAAGCTGTGCAGCGGACGGACGCAGATCGTTTTTGGAGTCGGCAATCCAAAAGCCGAGCTCGTCTTCGTCGGCGAAGGTCCGGGGGCGGAAGAAGATGCCCAGGGCATCCCCTTCGTCGGCAAAGCCGGTCAGCTTCTCACCAAGATGATCGAGGCGATGGGCTTTCGCCGCGACGAGGTCTACATCTGCAATGTCGTCAAGTGCCGGCCGCCGGGCAACCGCAATCCGGAGCCGGACGAGATCCAGGCTTGCGAACCTTTCTTGCGCGCTCAGCTCGGCTCGATACGCCCCAAAGTCATCGTCGCGCTCGGCAAGTTCGCCGCGCAAACGCTGCTTCGCGACGCTACGCCGATCACGCGCCTTCGCGGCAACTGGCGCGAGTACTGCGGCATCCCGCTGATGCCCACCTTCCATCCCGCATACCTTTTGCGCAATCCGGCGGAGAAGAAAAACGCCTGGCTCGATCTTCGGCAAGTGATGAAGAGCTTCGGAAAGCCCGGCGCAGCCCGCGAGTAGATCCACCGCCCCGGAATGCACGCCAACGCCAACCTCACTCAGGTCAATCTGATGCACGGAACAGTCGAAATCCATGAGATGCAATCCGCGGTGCTCGCCGGCAATCCGCTGGGTGATCCCGCCCAGCGTCGAATGCCGGTGTACCTGCCGCCGGGATATTCTTCGACCTCGGACCGGTTCCCCACCGTGTATTGCCTCCATGGATTTTCCGGAAGCGGCACGTCCTGGCTCAACAGCTCGTGCTTTACCCCCAACGTGATCGAGCGGCTGGACGAACTGGTCGGGAAGGAAGTCATCCCGCCGGTCCTCGGTGTCTTCGTGGATGGGTGGACGGCGCTGGGTGGCAGTCAGTGGATCAACAGCGAAGCGATTGGACGCTACCGCGAGTACCTCGCCCGGGATGTGGTGTCGCACTTCGATCAAACCTTGAGAACGGTTCCCAAGGCGACCTCTCGCGCGGTGGTCGGCAAGAGCTCCGGAGGCTACGGCGCGCTGCTGATGGCCTGCCGCCACCCGGAGGTATTCGCGCACGTCGGATCGCATTCCGGCGACGCGTATTTCGAGTATTGCTACCTTCCCGAGTTTCCCAAGGCGGCCGGTCCGCTGCTCAAGGCTGGCGGCGTCGAGCCCTGGTTTCGCGAGTTCACCCATCGCGCTCACGAAACGCGCGTGCGCAGCGAGGATTTTCCGGTGATCAACTTGATTGCGATGTCCGCCGCGTATTCGCCGAAGAAGGGCGAGCCGATGGGCCTGGAGCTTCCCTTCGATCTGCCGACCGCCCGCATCCGGCCGGACGTCTGGGGCCGCTGGCTGGTCAACGATCCGGTGAGGTTCGTGCCCAGGAGCCTGGCCGCGCTGGCAAAGCTGAGCAGCCTCTTCATCGACTGCGGAACCCGCGACGAGTACTCCCTGCGCTGGGGAGCCCGCATGCTCGTGGATGAGCTTCGAGCGGCGCAGGTCGAGGTGGTCCACGAAGAATTCGAGGACGGCCACATGGGGATCAACTATCGCTACGATCGCTCGCTGGCCTACATCGCGCCGAGGATGGCGCGCAGCTGAAGCGAATCCCACGCCGCCGGCAACGCGCACGCCATCCCGGCTGTTGCCGGCTTCCTTTTAGCGGCCGCGGATGGCGAGCCAGACGCCACCGAGGATCGCCGCCCCGGCGATGATCAGCCGCGTCGACGGCGACTCGCCGAGGAGGAGAATCGCGGCGGAGGCGGCGAGAACCGGAACCGAGAGCTGAACCGCCGCGGCCCGCGTCGCCGACAGGGAGGGAAGAGCCGCGTACCAGAGGCTGTACCCGACGCCCGACGCCAGCGCCCCCGAGCTCACCGCCAAGCCAACGCCGCCCGCGGTCAAGTGCATCGGGCCGAGGCCGATCAGGCTCAGGAGCGCGGTCATCGGCAGAGTGCGAACAAAGTTCGACGAGGTGGTGGCCATTGGATCCTTGGACCCGCGGCCGCGCAGCGAGTAGACGCCCCAGGCCACTCCGGCGCCGATCATCAGCAACGCGCCCGTCGAATCCGGCGCATGGGCACCGCGCAGGTTCAGGAAGGCCAGACCTCCCAGCGCGAGCGCAATGCCCAGCCATTGTCTAGGTCGGGGCCGTTCTCCGCGCACAAGCCCCCAGGCGAGCATCGTCGCCTGGACCGCTCCAAACAGGAGGAGCGCTCCGACGCTGGCCCCGATGCGGACGTACGACGCGGAAAAAGCCGCGGCGTAGGCGAAGAGCGCCAGGGCGGAGACCCAGCTTCCGCCCGCGACCGGAGAACCCCCGCGAAGCGCGAGGATCAGGGCAAGGGCCGCGGCCCCGGAGAGCAACCGCACCGAGGTGAAGCTCGCCGGATCGATCAATCCCATCCCCAGCGCTTTGCGGCAGAGCAGTGAGTTGGCGGCGAAGCCGATGAGCGCGAGGAGGGTGAGCAGCAGCGTCCGCGTTTCGCGCGACATCGGGCGCGCACGCTACCACGGTTGCACCGCGAGCCTGGCGAAGAGATAGACGGCTCCGGGAAGGAGCAGGTTGTCGCTTCCCCGGGGTGCCAGCGCCTCTGCTGCTGACGCGACAAGACCGATTCCGATCCAGGCGAGTGGATTGACGGCCGCCCCGAAGTAGGCCGATGCGATCCACCCGCCCAGGGCCGCCGCGATCGCGACGACGGCCGAGCCCTCGAGGCTTTTCGACTTGCCACCCGGCACCGCGAAGAAGTGTAGGCCAAACCGCCGCCCGATTGCCCCGCCGATCCCGTCGCCCAGGGCGAGGGCGAGCAGCGCCGCGGCGGCCGGGAATGGATGGAAGTGGAAAGCCAGCCAAGTCATCGCCGCGCAGGACAGCGCGTAAAAAGTCAGGCCGCCAAAGCGTTCATCTTCATCAGAGACGCTGCGCTGGAAACCGGCCAACAACGGGAATCGAGTCGACAGCGGCTGCACGACGAGCAACCCCAGGCTGGCGCCGAGGGTGATCGCGATCGGCGCCGCCCCTGAATGCCAGAACGGCCATCCGAAGACCCAGGCGCCGGCCCCGACGTGAAGCAGATCGCGGACGTAGGTGGTGGCCAACCCCATCGTGCGAAGCCCGATGCAGGCGAGCAGGGCGATGGCCAGGAGGGCGACCCACAGCGCGGCTTGAAACCCGTCGCCCATGCGATTAGCTCGCGCGGGTGCTATGGACCCCGCTTGAACCGATGAACTTTCTATCGATGGTGATGCTCATGGCGCTTTTATCCTCTCCCGAGAAACACGCTCACTCCGATAAACACGGGCGGCACGGAAACCCGGCGGGCATCGAAGAGTACATCGCCAAGATGGAGGCGCCGGATCGGGCTGCCTGGCAGAAGCCCACGGAAGTGATCCAGGCCCTGGCGCTCAAGCCGGGTCAGGTCGCTTGCGACATCGGGGCCGGGCCGGGCTACTTCGCGCTTCGCCTCTCGAGCGCAGTGGGCGAGGGCGGGGCGGTCTACGCGGTGGACGTCGAACCGCGCATCCTCCAGGTGCTGCTTTCGCGGATCGAAAAAAGCGGGGCGAAAAATGTGGTTCCCGTCCTCTCGCTTCCCGGCGATCCGCTGCTTCCCAAGGGCGCCTGCGATCTCATCCTGATCGTCGATACCTTCCATCATTTTCCGGACGCGGTCGGTTACCTGCGACGACTCGCCCAGTCGCTGCGCAGCGGGGGTGTGATCGTCAACATTGACTTCCACAAGCGGGAGTTGCCGGTCGGGCCGAAAGACCACAAGATCTCGCGCGACGAATTCCTCGCCACGGCTCGTGCCGCCGGCCTGACCCTCAAGGCCGAGCACACGTTTCTGCCCTACCAGTACTTCGTGGTGCTCGAGGCCGATTCCGCGCGGCAACGTTAAGGCTTGGCGCGCGTCCATTCCCATCAGCGGAGGTTGCAGACGATGAAGGTGGCAGTGATTGGCAGCGGTGGGGTGGGTGGTCTGGTGGGAGGGTTGTTGGCGCGCGCGGGAATCGACGTGGCCTTTCTCGCCCGCGGCCGCACGTTGCAGGCGCTTCAAGAGCA
>WNEZ01001584.1_pt1 | contig 31043 bp, 29 predicted proteins | sample 5400521 | NCBI WGS metagenome assembly WNEZ01 (sample SAMN13153339, study PRJNA577476) | soil metagenome | isolation source: 120 cm saprolite under Douglas fir tree site 2 hole 1 replicate 1 | place: USA:California | collected 2015-04-18 | reverse complement strand
AACGCCCTCGCGCGGCACCTGCCAGCCGCCGATGCCGAGTTGCACCAGGTTGACCGCCGGTACGTTGGGCAGGTTGGTGGCCCAGAACCACGGTGTCGTATGCATGCGCTCGTCGAGGTCCTTTTCCTGGATATCGATGTGGCGGTCGAAGTGGATGATGCCGATCTTCTTGTCGGTGCATTGCGCGATGCCGCGCACGCAGGGAAAACCGATCGAATGATCGCCGCCGAGCATGATCGGCAGCGCGCCGGACGAAAACACATGCGCGACGCCGCGCGTGATCTGATCAAAACTCTTTTCCAGATTGGCCGGTATCGTGAACACGTCGCCGACGTCGCATAGCGTCATCTGCTCACGCAGATCGACGCCGAGTTCGTAGTTATAGGGCGTGTAAAGCGCCGAAATCCGCCGGATGCCCTGCGGCCCAAACCGCGTGCCGGGGCGATAGGTGGTGCCGGAATCGAAGGGGATCCCGATCACCGCGGCGTCATACCTGCCGACGTCGCGCACGTTCTCGATGTAGGGCGCCTTCATGAAGGTGTTGATGCCTGCGAAGTGCGGAAGCTCGCCGCGCGCAAAGGTCGGGATGTCCCTGTCGGTGATGCTTTCGGCGCCGGGCAGGCCCATGTCGAGCGCCCATTGCCGCTCCTTGCGCCAGGCGGTGGCCGGCAGTTTGCCTTCAGCCTCGAGCGCCTTCCAGCCCTGCGTCGCCATCCGGTCGAAATCGGGGTGATGACGGCGCCTGAATTGCGGAGCGGGCCGAAGCCCGGCATGACGCGACCATCGCGCGCTGGGGGTTGGGAACATCAATAACTCCATCGTTAGCCGATATCGGCCGAGGTCTTCAAAAACCCGAGGACCGGCACGGCGCCGTCGCGGGTCAGATCGAGATCGTAGGTGATTTTGGCGCCGTAGCGTTCCTGCGCCTGCGGATCGCGCCTGACACGGTCGAGCGCGATCAGACGCGTCGCCAGCCCGAACGCTTCCCGGATGTCGTGCGTGACCATCACGATGGTCATCTTCAGATCGCGCCAAAGCGGCTTGATCAAGGCATGCATCTGTGTCCGGGTGCCCGGATCGAGCGCGCCGAACGGCTCGTCGAGCAACAACACGCGGGGCCGCCGCGCCAGCGCCTGCGCGATCGCAAGCCGCTGCTGCATGCCACCGGACAGCTCGCTCGGATATTTGTCGCGATGCTCCGCAAGACCGACGCTCTCGATCATGGCTTCGCTTTTTTCGATCGCCTTGCGCCTGGCGGCGCCCAACAGTCGCGCCGTCAACGGACGCTGCTCGAACTCGTAGCCGACCAGCACGTTGCCGAGCACGGAGAGATGCGGAAACACCGAATAGCGCTGGAACACGATGCCGCGGTCGGGGCCGGGTTCGGCGGGAAACGGCTCGCCATCGAGCAGCACGGCGCCCTGCGACGGCTGCTCCTGGCCGAGGATCAGCCGCAGGAAGGTGCTCTTGCCGGCGCCGGAGGGGCCGACCACCGAAAGAAAGGTGCCGGACGCGATCTCGATGTTGATGCGCTCCAGCACGATCTGCGATCCGTATTCGACCCAGACATTGCGGAAGGACAAGGCGCTCATCAGCGCGGCTCCTCGACATAGGCCCAGGGGAAAGTCTTGCGCGCGAACAGGCCGAGCAGGAGGTCGAGTATGAAGGCCAAAAGCGTGATCCAGGCGACGTAAGGCAGGATCACGTCCATCGCCAAATAGCGGCGCACCAGAAAGATGCGATAGCCGAGCCCGACATCGGCGGCGATCGCCTCCGCCGAGATCAGAAACAGGAACGCCGGCCCGAGCATCAGCCGCACCGACTTGATCAGCCGCGGCATGATCTGCGGAAGCACCACCCGGATCGCCACCTGCCAGGTCGATGCGCCGAGCGTCTGAGCCTTGATCATCTGCTCGCGCGGCAGGTTCTGCACCTCGATCGACATGTCCCGGATCAGGCAGGGCGCGACGCCGATGATGATCAGCATGACCTTCGACAATTCGCCGAGCCCGAACACGATGAACAGGATGGGTAAGACGGCCATCGGCGGAATCATCGAAATCACCGCGACGATGGTGCCGAACGAAGCCCCCGCGATCGGCAGCAGTCCGATCGTCAGCCCGAACCCAAGCCCGATCAGGGTCGAAATTCCCAATCCCAGCAACAGGCGTTGCAGGCTGGCGGCGGTGTCGGTCCACAACACGTAATCGCCGGACCGCCGATCGGGCTCCGTGGCCAGCCGTTTCGTGGTGTCGGCCATTTCGCTGATCGGCGGCAGTAGCTTGTCCTCCGGATTGGCCGCGCGCCGTTCCGCCGACCCTACGATGTAAACCATCACGATCAGGAAAAACGGAATCGCCGCCAGCAGAATCCGGCTGCCGCGCGCAGGCGCAATGTTCATGACGCGTCGAATGGCGCGGTCCTCCTTTGCGGGCCCCAGTCGAGGCCCGCAATTTTGGAAGCTACAGTTTGCCTTCGGCGGCGAGTTTCATGTAGGAGGCATCGAACCGCAGCTTGATGTTCTTGTCGGAGCCGAGGGTCTTGGTCGGGGTCATGATGCCGACCGCGTCCTTTGACTTCACCTTTTCGCCGAGCAGATTGTGCTCGAAGCAGAAGCCGCGCACCTGATCCATGATCTTGGGCAACTCGGGACCGGTCATGAAAGCCGCGCCGTCCTTCGGCGTGTAGTACATGGCGGTGGTCTTGAGCTGGGTCTCGAAGCCGGCAAGATCCGTCCCCGACAATTTCGCCATCGCTTCGCGCGCGGCCTTGCCCTTGTCGGATTGGTCTTTCATCAGGGCGATGGTCTCGTACCAGATCCCGACCAGCGCCTTGGCGAGATTCGGATTGTCCTTCAACGTTTCGGTTTTGATGACGAGCAGATCCTCAATTTCGCCGGGGATCTTGCTGGAGTCGTAGACCAGCGTCGCACCCGGGTTAGCCTTCACCTCCAGGAGCTGCGGATTCCAGGTCACCACCGCGGTGGTATCGGCCGACTTCGCGGCCGCTACGATATCCGCGTCCGATGTGTTGACGGTCTTGATATCCTTTTCCTGCAGTTTCACGGTCGACAGGCCGCGCGCCAGCAGATAGTGCGACACCGACAGTTCGACGAGATTGACCTTCTGGCCCTTGATGTCGGCGAGGGTCTTGCCCTTCTTCAGCACGACGCCGTCATTGCCGTTGGAATAATCGCCCATGATGATGGCTGTCGTGTCGACGCCGCCGGCGGCCGGGATCGTCAGGGCGTCCATATTCGTGACGGTCACGCCGTCAAATTTTCCCGCGGTGTACTGGTTGATCGATTCGACGTAGTCGTTGATCTGCGTGACGTTGATGGTGATACCGTATTTGTCGGCCCATTTCTTCACGATGCCGGTCTCGGCGGCGTAGGGCCACGGCATCCAGCCGACATAGATCGTCCAGGCGATATTGAATTCCTTCTTCGGCTCGGCCGAAGCCGCGGTGATGGTGCTAAGGCCGATCGCGAAAGCGGCGGCGAATGACAAAACGCGTTTCATGATTCTCAATCCTCGCTGATGCGTTGCGAATTCGAGGATTGGCAAGACCCTGCGATGCCAATCCTGGCGATCGAGGCCTCCCGGGCTTTTATCCCGCCGTGCACCCGGAAGTGACGCTCCCGGGCGGCAGCTCTCGGACCAGACGCTTGATCAAGCCGGAACCCTAGCCGCCACACTCTTCAATCAATGAAGCAATCGATGTGCCAACGGAAATGCCCGGAATCGGGTGGGCACGCGCCGTTTTCAGCCCGCTGAAGCGGCAGGCTGATGGTTTTTTGGGCGCACGGTTGGCGTCACCACGTCGCTCGCCAGCCCGAGCCACATCAAAAAGCGAATGGTCAAATAGGTGTTGTCAATTTCCCACCAGAGATGACCGTGGCGCGCCGAGCGCGGATCGGCATGATGGTTGTTATGCCAGCCCTCGCCATTGGCGATGAGACCGACCATGATGTTGTTGCGGCTGTCCTCGTCGGTCTCGTAATTCCGGTAACCCCACAGATGCGTCACCGAATTAACGGCCCACGTAATATGCCACACCAGCACCGTGCGCACGAACACGCCGAACATCATGATACTGAGTCCGGTCTGCGCCGCGGCTGCCGGCGGTTCACCCGATAGCCATGCTGCGGCGAATCCGGCGCCGAAGAACAGCGGCAGCTGGCCGAGATTGATCCAGACCAGCCAATGATTGCGTTCGAGCGCGACGTAAAAGCGGTCGCGCAAGATGTCCCTGGCGTAGCGTTGGTAAATCCCGAGACGCGACAGTTCCGGCTGGTTGACCAGAATCCACCCGATGTGACCCCAGAAGAAACTTGCAAGCGGGCTGTGCGGATCCGGCCGCCGGTCGGCGAATTGATGATGCAGCCGGTGTATCGCGACCCAGCGGGCGGGGGTTTCCTGGAAGCAGGACATCGCGATGATCACCATGGCGTGCTCCAGCCATTTGGGACATTTCAGGCCGCGATGGGTCAGGAGCCGGTGATAGCAAAGGTTGATGCCGAACAGCCCGCACAGATGGGTGCCGAGCAAGGCCAGGAGGAGGCCGCTCCAACTGAAATAGCCGGGCATGAAGGCCAGCAACGCCGCGACATGATAGGCGCCGATCACCAGAATGTAGGGCCAGTTGAGCTGCAGCGGCATCACGCCTGCGGGCAGCATCAGCCGCTCCTTCGCCGCAACGGGAGCGGCATATTCCGCAGCGGCCAGCACCGCGGGCTTTGTGGCTGGCTGATGGACTGTCGTCATACCGAGGTCGGGATCCCAATCTCTGCGCCGGACGCGGCTGTCAGCTGCAACAGTTTTGATTCACGATACGCGGACGAATCGCGTATCGTTGCAAACCTTTGGCTGAATTCGTCTATTTTGTATATCGGCGAGAGCAGGGTTCCATTGTGGCTGTTAGCCGCACACCGGGTGGTTTCCCCGTTTGGATTGACATTCGGCTGCTCCATGGCTTAGAAACCGCGCATCCCGGGCGGCGCAGCCGTCGGCGGGATCAAGTTCATTTTGCCACTTTCGGGCGCGCAAACGATAAGTGCCGAACACGGCCTTTCAAAGCATCAGGATTGTCCCATGAAGGTCCGTAACTCGCTGAAATCGTTGCGCGGTCGGCATCGCAACAACCGTCTGGTCCGCCGCAAGGGCCGGGTTTACGTGATCAACAAGGTGCAGCGCCGCTTCAAGGCACGCCAAGGTTGAATCAAGCCTGAATTGGGCCGTTCGGGTCCATTGCGCGAATCTTTCTTCACGGGTCTTTGACGTCTTGCTGCTTTGCAGCGCGTTTTTCTGCGTCTAGACTTTGGCCATGAGATTCTCAGCTGCACGCGACTGTCTGGCCGCGATCCTGTTCACCGCGATGATTGCGGCAGCGCCGGCTTTGGCGTTTGCGCAGGATCCGGGGGCTACGCCGCCGAAACCGCAGAAAAAACTGCCGGAAGCGCCGAGCAAGCTGCCGAAGGTCGGCGCCGATCGCACGCGCGGACTGGACTTTCTGTTTGGCGCACTGAAAGCGGCGCCCGACGAGGCCAGCGCCAAGCATGTCGAGGCGCGGATCTGGGCTTTGTGGATGCAGACCCCGAGCGATACGGCTGCGCTCTTGATGATGCGCGCCAGGGCCGCGATGGACGCCCAGCAGATGGATGTCGCGTTGAAGCTGCTCGATGCTGTCGTCAAGCTGCGTCCCGATTATGTCGAGGGATGGAACCGGCGCGCGACGCTATATTATCTGAAGAACGACTATACCCATTCGCTCGAGGACATCGAACAGGTGCTGGTCCGCGAACCGCGCCACTTTGGTGCGCTGGCGGGACTTGGCATGATCATGCAGGATATCGGTGACGACAAGCGCGCGCTCGATGCCTTCAGGAAGGCATTGGCTGTCAACCCGCACCTCGAAAAAGTGCCGGAGCTGGTCAAGACCCTGAGCGAGAAGGTCGAGGGCCGCGATATCTGATCGGCCTGTTGATGGTTAGATCGTCAATGAATTAACCACGATACCCGACACCGCATTGAGGGCCGGAACGGTTTTCGCTATCGCGGACTTGCCCGCTTGACCGAAGCGAGGGAGCGACAGCATGAAATCATTGTTGTTGGCCGGCGCGATGATGTTTGCGATCACGACGGTTTGTTTCGCGGAGGAGCTCTATTGGGTGGTCGGCAACCGCGCGACCAACAGATGCGAGATCGTCACCAGCAATCCGGTTGTGATCGGCGATATCTGGTTCGAAGACGGACCCTATAAATCCCTCAACGATGCCAAGCTCGCGCGCTCCACCATCCGCGCCTGCCCGAAGCCGCCTGAACCGACCAGCGACTAGTGCAGGACACTGTCGCCGCGCACGCCGTGAGCCACCGCCGCATAGATCTGCTGAAGTTCGGCCTCCAGATGCTCGTTGACCAGCAGCAGGGCTTTCAGCGCGCCACGGATGTCGCCGTTGCAGCTTGCCACGATCTGGTCGATGGCGGCTTCATTCGATTTGGAGAGCATCTCGGATCCTTCAACTTTGCCGTGAGACAATCTTTCGCGCCTAACCATTGTTCCTGTGGATAGTGTGGATAGACGACAGCTTCGATCGAGCACGCTCGGCTACATGGCAAAACTGCTGATCACGCGTATATGAATGCTGCCGATGACGGCGATAAAAAGGCGGCGTGTTCAGGCAAGCTGAGAAAATCTGTGATTGTCTTTCTGGTGTTGCTGATCGGCCCTATCGTTGTATCGGCTGTGAAATATTTGCTGGGCGATCGCTCTGTCGATTGGCAGACGGCAGATCGCTCCAGCGCCGGACTGCTGCCGTCTCCGGCGGGACATCCCGATGCCTTGATTCGGGTCTATGCGGCGCGGACGGTTCGCTGGCGCGGAATTTTCGCGGTGCATAGCTGGATCGTCATCAAGGAGTTGAACGCGCCGCGCTATACCCGCTACGATTATACGGCTTGGGGCGCGCCGATCCGGATCAACGGGTTTGCCGCCGATGGGCGATGGTTCGGCGGCATGCCGGAAACGATCGCCGCCGCCGACGGCGAAGCTGCCGAGCGCATGATTCCCAAAATCCGTGCCGCGGTCGAAGGCTACAAATTGCGGTCGTACGGTGACTATCGCGCCTGGCCGGGACCGAATTCCAATACGTTTGTCACAGCCGTAATGGCGGCAGTTCCGGAACTGCAAACCGCGCTGCCGCCGACCGCGATCGGCAAGGACTTTCCTTATGATGGCGACGTGCTCGGACTGACGCCTTCGAAAACGGGTGTCCGGATCACCCTCGGCGGTTATCTCGGCCTGACGATCGGTTGGATCGAAGGCATCGAGATCAACTTTCTCGGCGCGGTGTTCGGCATCGATCTGCGGCGGCCGGCCGTCAAATTGCCGGGGCTGGGACGCGTGGGCTTTGGTTATTGATGCGTGGGCTAGAGCATGATTCGGAAAAGTGGGTACCGGTTTTCCCTCGCGACAAACGCGAAGCGTTTGCGCGGAGATCATGCTCAAACAAAAAGATAGAGCGGGTTGACGATTCGAAGAAAAGTCATCCCGCTCTAGTCTGATTCCACGAGCGGCGAAACCATCACCTTTCGAAACCGTAACTCATTGGTGCCAAAACTCATCCGGACATTCCAAATGATATCAGTCGTTGTGGTGGCGGCGCTGGCGATCCTGGCACTGACCACGCAGATCGGTGTGCTTGCCCTGCAGCGCACTTATCCCGCGCAGGGCAAGGCCATCGAGGTCGCCGGCGCAAGCCTCAACGTCGTCGATATCGGGCCGCGCGACGCCGCCGGTCCCCCGATCGTTTTGATCCATGGCGCCAGTTCCAATCTGCAAGTGATGCGGCAACCGCTCGGCGACAGGCTTGCCGAAAACCGGCGGGTGATCCTGATCGATCGTCCCGGGCACGGCTGGAGCACGCGCGCGCGGCGCGACGATTCGACGCCCGATATCCAGGGCAGAATGATCGATGAAGCGCTGGAAAGACTGGGCGTCAGCCGGGCGATCCTGGTGGTCCATTCCTGGAGCGGTGCGCTCGGGGCGCGCATCGCGCTCGATTACCCGCAGCGCGTCGCAGGGCTGGTGATGCTGGCGCCGGTGGCCTATCCGTGGCCCGGCGGCGTCGGATGGTACAACAAGGCAATCACCACTCCCGTGATCGGTCCGCTGCTGGCCTATACGATCACGCTCCCGCTCGGCCTTTTTTGGGCTGGGTCCGGCGCGCGCGACGTATTTTTGCCGCAGATAATGCCGGAAAACTTCATCAAGGACACCGTCCGCGCGAATTCCTCGCCAATGCCCAGGACCTGGTGACGCTGAAGGCGGCGGTGGCAGAGCAGGCGCCACGTTACGCCAACATCACGGCGCCGACGGTGGTGATCGCGGGCGACGTCGACAAGACCGTGTCGACCAACATCCATTCCCGACCGTTCGCGGCCGCGGTGCCGAATGCGAAACTGATCGTATTGCCCAATGTCGGCCACATGGTGCAGAACGCCGCGCCCGAGTTCGTGATCTCCGAGATCGACGCCATGATCGACGAGATCGCGCGCAACACGGCTGCTCAATCCGAGACGCATCGGTTTTGAGAGATTGCGGATCGGAGGAGGGGCGCCACGGCCGATGAAGATGGGCACTATTGTTTCGCCGTGGCGCTACCATAGAGCACGCAGAGCTATCCCGGAGCACGCTGCGTTACGCCATGGCGGTCGAAGCCGCTACAACATCGAACGGCTAGCTTTCGAGCGCGCGTGCCACTGCGTCCGGGTCTCTTGCGATGACCGTCAGCAATACTTGCGCGGCCTTGTCGGGACGATGTGCGCCTTGCTCCCAATCTCGCACAGTCCCGAGCGGGAGGTGGAACCGCGCCGCAAACTCTTCCTGCGTCAAATTCAGCCTCTTGCGCAACGCCCGCACGGTCGGCACACGGCGAGCACGCGCGAGCTGGGCCTCGGTCGCTGGCGGAGCATCCGGGTCCGAAACAGCGGCTCGATGACGTTCCTCGTCGCTCATGGCGTCGAAGGCACGCCAATCTGTCTTTGGCAGCTTCTTCGGATTGAGCTTAAATCTCGTGATACTTCCTTTTTTCATGCGGCTCCGCTCCTCTTGCAGATATGATGCGAACGACGTCGTCCCTCATCGTATAGGTGACGAAGAGCATTCGGCCGTCGACCAAGCCGATAGCGTTGAAGCGTAACTCGCCAGCGGCGTCGAGGTCATCGAACTCGATCACGTACGGGTCCAAGAACACTTTCGCGGCCGTTCGAAAGTCGACACCGTGCTTCTTCCGGTTGGCCAGCTCCTTGGCGCCGTTCCATTCGAAGTCCATTGCGAGCCCCGACCTCGAATGTACTGATAATCAGTACTTTGTGCAAGGCCCTCATGACCGTGCCGTGGGTGGCTTAGCGGAGAACAATTGCGTTGGGAGGGCGGCCATAGGCCGTGATATCGCGCTCTGGCGTAGAATGGCGCGCCACTGCACGCCAGAGCACGATGTCGCGTCCCGCGACGTCCCGTTGCAGCGCAATCGTTCGCTGCTTTGTCCCGATAACGCCTCGTGAACCGCTTGTCGCGGCGCCGCGTGGGACTCGCGGCGGTACGGGATTTCGCTATCTCCGCCTCCCGGCACATCCGAAACACCATCGCCGGGATTGCTGGCGGTATCCGATGTATGCTATTGTCATACACTCGCGGAGTCCACAGGAGCACGTGCCATGACCACTTTGGTGCTGAGCGTACGCGTCAACGAGGAAGAGCGCGCCCTGCTCGAGGCCGCGTCCGCGCTGGCGCGCACCAGCCTCAGCGATTTTATCCGGCGCAAAGCGCTCGACGCGGCCGAGGCCGACATCCTTGAGCGGCGGATCGTCACCATCCCGGCCAAGGACTGGGAAGGGTTCGAGGCTTGGGCGAATCGTCCGCCGGAGGAGATTGCCGGGCTGAAGGATCTCGCGCGCAAGACGCCCACGTGGCAGAAGTAACGCTACCGCGTCCGCTCTCTGAAACAGACGATCGCGGCCGATTTGATTGCGGCCGCGAGTCGCTGAACCATTGGTTCCTGCGTCACGCTTGGGCCAACCACGCCGCCGGCATCTCGCGCACCAATGTCATCTGCGACGCCGCCACGGCCGAGATCATCGGTTACGTAACCTTGAGCGCCGCGCAGGTCGAGCGGGCATTCTTGCCCAAGTCACAGCAGCGCAACAAGCCCGACCCAGTGCCGGCGACACTGCTCGGCCAGCTTGCGATCCACAAGGATCATCAAGGAAAGGGCCACGCCCGTTCGCTCCTTCTGTTCGCGCTTCGCGCGGCGCTCAGAGCCTCCCGAGAGATCGGCAGCTTCGGCGTTATCACACACCCGCTCGACGATTCTGTGCGCGCGTTCTATTGCCAATGCGGCAAGAGCGGTGGCGGCGAAGGCGAAGGGCACATGGCGGCCCGTTCGCGGGCTCGCGAACCGCATCCCTTCAACACGCACTGTGTCATAGGGCAATAGCGAACGCGTAGTGCCCGTCTTGATCGACCGTGGCGCGCGCCCATATCGGCAGCATGACGCACCTCGCAAGCCGCATCATAGAGCACTACGAGCGACACGCCACGGCGTGGGACTGCGACCGTCAGAACAGCGCCTGGAACGATAAAGTGTGGCATGACCTCTTTATCGATAGACTGACGGCAGGAGCAAAGGTTCTGGATCTCGGCTGCGGCTCGGGACGGCCTGTTGCACGACATATGGCCGAGCGAGGCTTGCTCGTGACCGGCGTTGACTCGTCGCCGACGATGATATCGCTTTGCCGCAGCCGTCTACCCGATCACGCGTGGATCGTGGCCGACATGCGGGAGTTGTCGCTAGGTCGGCGCTTCGACGGCATCCTGGCTTGGGACAGTTTCTTTCACCTCGACCATGATGACCAGCGCCGCATGTTCGCGGTGTTCGCGGCGCATGCATCCGGCGGTGCCTGGTTGATGTTCAACGCAGGACCGCGGCACGGAGAGGCGATCGGCAACTATCGGGGTGACCCCTTGTATCACGCCAGTCTCTCACGAGGCGAGTATGAGACCCTGATCAACCGTTGCGGGTTCGAGGTGATCGAACACGCCGCTGATGATGAGCGCGCCGGCGGGCGCACGGCGTGGCTCTGCAGATCGCGGGAAGGCGCGTGAGTTGTGGCACCGTGTCCCGATTCGGACCTTCAGCTCAGCGGGACCTGCTTCGATCGCGGCTTCACTCGCTCCGCCCGATCCTGGGTTTCCTCGCACTCGACGCAACGGCTCATCGCTCGACGAATGCGCGTTGCAACTGTTCGGTAATCGGTTTCATGAGGTAGCTCATCATGGTCCGGCTGCCGGTCTGCATGAAGACTTCCGCGGGCATGCCCGAGACAAGCTGCAGTCCGGCCAACCGGCGAAGTTCGTCCTCCGGCAGCGTCATTCTGACCGTGAAGAATGACACATTGGCCGCACTGGCCGTTTGATCATGGCTGACATCGGCCGACACAAAAGACACCAAGCCGACGATCTGCGGTGTCGTGCGTTGGTTGAAGGCCGAGAAGCGGATCAACGCCTTCTGTCCCACCCGCACCTGGTCGATATCGTTGGGTTGCAGCCGCGCCTCGACCTGCAAGTCGTCCGAATCCGGCACCACTTCCATGATGGCGTCGCCGGCTTTGATGACGCCGCCAACCGTATGCGCTGCGAGCTGATGGACAATCCCCGAAGTCGGCGCGCGGAGTTCGATCCGATCGAGCATATCCCGGGCAGCGACGCCGCGCTGAACGAGTTCGCCTTCCTTGCCTTGCACTTCGCCGAGCTCCTTGACGACTTCGGTACGAAAATCCTGATCGATCCGTACGATCTGAAGCTGGGCTTCGCCAACTTTAGCCTTTGTCTCGGCGTCAGCCGCGTGATCGGCACCAGCCGCTTGTCATACAGATCCTGGACTCCCGTAAGTTCCCCTGCGATCAGTTCCAGCTGTTTCGCCTTGGACGCGACCTGGGCATCGAGGCCTCCGATCTGTTCGCCGAGTTGCGCGACACGGCTTTGCAGAAGATCCTTCTGGCTGTAACGCGCGCTCGCGCGAGCCTTGAACTGCGTCTCCTCGGACACCAGAAGATCTTTGACCGCGTTTTCCTCCAGCCGTCCCGCCAGTTCGGCCGGAACTTCGGGCTGCGGCAGGCCGTCGCGCTCGGCAATCAGTCGGGCGATCCGCGCCCGGGATTCATCGAGTTGCTTGCTCACCACCTGAAGACTGGCTTGCGCCTGGGTCGGGTCGAGCCGCAACAGCAGATCGCCGACGGCGACGCGCATGCCATTGTGGACCGGAATCTCCGCCACAACCCCGCCGGTCGGATGCTGGATGGTCTTGACGTTGGACTGAACCACCAGATTTCCGGGAACCACGACCGCACCTGCCAGCGGCATCAGCGTCATCCAGCCACCGCCCAGAACGAGGCCGGCAAGCAGCACCCGAAGGCCGACCCTCAACTCGCGCTCGAACGAGCGTCGGGTCCGCAGCGTCAAGGTATCACCCGGCGCGTTATCGTTGTGGGCCAGGCCGTCGCGGTTGACCAGGAAGGCAACGCCTGTGCTAACGCCAACGCGGCTTTTCTCGATCAACTGCCCAAGAGTCGTTTTGGGTTCAGTCGTTTTGGATTCGACATTGCCGGCCGGACGCGGAAGAGCCAATTGAGGCTTATCCATCTGCTGAGGCTTATCCATCGGCGCTGACTGCGGGATGGCCAATCGGGGCTGATTGATCGGCGTCGACGCCCGTTTGTTGTCCGATCCACGAAGCTCGGGTGCGGGCTTCAACAGATCCATCGGGATGGCGTTGTCGAGCGTGACGAAACTGCGACGGCGCGGTGGCGGCTTGAGATTCGGTTCGACCAGACGTTCGCCTTTGCGCCCGGACGGGGGAGCGCTATTGATGCGCCCGGCCTGGGAAGCGGTATTGATGCGCCCGGTCGGCGAAGCGGTATTGATACGTCCAGCAGCGGGAGCGGAACTGACACGTTTGGCCGCGGGAGCGGAATTGATGCGCCCAGCCGAAGGGGCCGCGCTGAATCCCAATTGCTCGAGACAGACCGCGATGGCCCGCTCCATCTTGCTTTTCTTTCGCTTCGGCGGGCGTGTCCGCTGGCGCCCGGGCGAAGGCGGACGTGAACCGTCGCGAGCCGGTCGGCGCGCCTGCGGTGTGGGCAGGTCATCCGAGGTTTCGGGGTCGAACGCCTGCCGCAGGCGCTGCAATTCAAGGATCAGCGCGGCGCCTTGCGGCCCGACGCCGTCGCGGCGCGGCTCGCCGGCAGGGCGTTGCGCGGACGCGTCGTCATGTTGCGCGCGTTCTCCAGGTCTCATCACGGAACCTTCGGGCCTCATGACGGGACGCTCTCGGCAAGCGGAGCGCGTCGAACCGTTTTCGCGTTGGGTGCCACCACGGGTTGTCTTGCCTGTGCGGGCGGCGGCAGTCCCTGCGCCGTACGCACGCGTGCGAATATCTCCTCGCTTGGGCCGAACGCGATTGCCTTACCTTCGTAGAGGATCATCGCCATATTCAATGCGGCGAGAGCGCTCGGCCGATGCGATATGACGATCACGATGCATTTGTTGTGACGCAGGATTTGAATAGCACGGGTCAGGGCAGCTTCTCCCTCGGCATCCAGATTGGCATTGGGTTCATCGAGCACGACGAGGAACGGATCGCCGAAGATCGCCCGCGCCAGCCCAACTCTCTGCCGCTGCCCCGCGGACAACGCCATGCCGCCTTCTCCGATTCGCGTCGCGTAGCCATCCGGCAGACGCAGGATGATCTCATGCACGCCCGCGATCTGCGCGGCCCTCAGGATGGCATCGGATGTTGCCTGCTCGTCGAAACGGCAAATGTTTTCGGCAACGGTGCCGTCGAACAGACCGACCTCCTGAGGCAGGTAGCCGACATAGCGGCCGAGGTCTTCGTTTCGCCATTGATCGAGCGCGGCTCCATCGAGCCGCACGACGCCTTGCTGGGCCGGCCAGATTCCGACCAGCGCCTTCGAGAGCGAGGTCTTGCCCGACGCGCTCGCGCCAAGCAGGGCCAGTCCCATGCCGGCCTTGAGCGAAAACGAAACATTCGAAACGATGGTTTTTTCCCCAGCCGGCGCCGCGACGGCGAGATTCTGCACCGAAAGCTCGCGGCTGGGACGGGGCAGCACCACCGGCGGCACAACAGGCGCCGCGGTCGCCTTGCAGATTTCGCGCAAACGCTTGATGCTCAGACGCGCGGCGATAAGCTGTTTCCAGGTGCTAAGTGCTACTTCGACGGGCGCCAGGGCGCGGCCCATCATGATCGACGACGCGATCATGATGCCGCCCGACGCCTTGTCGGCCACGACGAGATACGCACCGATGCCCAACATCCCCGATTGCAACACATAGCGCAGCACCTTCGCACCCGATCCGAGATTGGCATACACGTCGGTGGCACGGATATTTTCTCGCAAATAGCGCTCATTGGCCCGCGACCAGCGCGCCGTGAATCGATCCATCATGCCCAACGCCCGGATGACCTCGGCATTGCGTTGCGTCGCGTCCGCCAGCACCTGTCGCTGAGCGCTGGAATCCATCGCGGACTTGGCCGCGCCGCGCGTCATGCGCTCGGTCAGCAATGTCATGGCGATGATCGCGGCGGTCCCAAGCAGCGCCGTGATACCGATGGCCGGATGAAACAGAAACAACCCAATGAGAAAAATCGGGATCCATGGCATGTCAAGGAACGCCGTCGGTCCCATGCTCGACATGAACGCGCGCACCTGGTCCAGATCACGCAAGGGCTGCTGCATCAGCATCGGTTTCACGCCACGCAGCGGCAGAGTGGCGAGCGCTACATGAATTGCTTCCTGCAAGCCGGCATCGAAAAGTGTCGCTACACGACAGAGCATTCGCGAGCGCAGCGCGTCGAAGTATCCTTGCGCGACGTACGCCAACAGCACCATCAGCGAGAGGCCGAGCAAGGTCGAGACGTTGCGGCTCGGAATAACCCGATCATAAACCTGCAACATATAGAGTGAGCCCGACAGCATCAGAATATTGATCACCCCGCTGAATGCGGCGATGCCGATCATACGCCGCGCACTTTCGCGCAGCCTGAGCGTCACCGGATCATCGGTCGCAGCGGTGGGCGGCACGGGCGATACTCCGCCGGAAAGGAATGTCTGTGCGTGATTCTGAGCGACACTCATGCCAATGCGGCTCTCCATCAGGCCGATATCGATCGGCGATCACCTCTCCTTGACAGGCGATACAGACCATTTTCCGGCAAGAATGAGACCGTCGCCAATCCCCGTCGACATTTCGCTGGCACAAAGAATCGCCACAAGTGTCCACAAGTGTAGAGACGCTGCTGTTGGCGTCGCGCATTTTGCGAAAGGGTTGACCGCGATGGTCGGTGCTCAAGAACCTCCCATCGTCATAGATTCGTCCGCCTATAACCTTTCTTCTGCGCGCATTGGCCCCCGGATCGGCTGAAAGACGCCACGAAGGTAAATGATCTTTCATCTTGCGCTTCACGCCGCTGCGCGGTCGAACGGTTGCGCTCATCAGTCATGAAACACTGGTAAGTAAGGGAAAGAATACAATGGATCGCACACACGGAGGATCGCACACGCGGACATCATGCGCGCGACATCATGCGCGCGATGGTCGGGGTACCGATCAATGTCCGCGCCCCCGATGGATCGCGTTCCTTCGTCCGACCCGACAACACCGTCACATGGGGGGATAGCGCTCCGACCAGCATGACCTCCGGGTCCCACGCATCATCTATGGGGATAGGTGCCGGAGGTTAGCCGGATAGTTCAATTCAGCCCGGGTCTTGCTGTTTGAACCATCGACACGTTGCGGGCGCGCGCCCGCATAAAGAGAAGGATTCTTCGTTCGCCGATTTCGGCGAAACGTGATTTGGGGCGGGTGATTTGTCTGACAGTAACAACGACTCTAGGCGAAACACGACACGGCGCGAAATCAATGGCCGTGCAATGCGATACAACACGTTGTGGCATGCTACGCGTGAAATCCGCGTGAGACTCGCGTATCGGATGGATGCCGCAATCTGCCGCCTCTCGGGTAGCGGGTCGCGCGCATGAGAAAACGCAAAACCGACTACGGAACGATCATTCTGCACTGGCTGCTTGTCGCCGCGTTCGGAGTTGCCTTCGTCACCGGAATGCGTATCGCGACCGAAGCGCCGGAACGAAGCTGGATCAATTCGTTCGATGCGGTTCTACCCCAGAATGTGTGGGTGATGCATATGCAGGCGGCCGTCGTGCTGCTGGCGGTGGCGTTCGCATACACGATCTATGTGCGTCGGTCCGGTCTCGGGCGCCGCATCCGGTTGGACAAGGTTCGCCTGCGGGGACTTGTTGGTCGCGGGCAGGCGAGGCGAGGCGCCGTCAACATCCTGCTGTACTGGGTGTTCTTCGTCACGATGCTGGCGCTGATGGCCAGCGGCGGGTTGATGTATTTTGGCTATTTCGCTGGCTATGATGTGGCGACGCTGCATTGGTACGCGACCTGGGTGGTACTCGGCTTCTCCGGCCTTCATGTCCTGTCGCACCTTCGGATCGGCGGAACATCGCAGTTGCTTCGAATCTTTCGGCCTACAGGCCTGTCAGCGCCGCCACCGCAGCTCGATGCCATTGAATTGCTGACGATGCTGGCCGAGCAATCGGCACGGCTGCAGCCGGAATCCGGAGGCGCCGACAAGACAGCGTCGGAGACCCGGATGCAGCCAGTCCAGCACGAGACACGGGTGCAGCCAGCCCAGCGAACGGCGCCCGTGCGGCCACTCCAGCGCGAGACGCGGGTGCAGCCGGTGCGGCGAGAGGCGCCGCTGCAGCCAGTCCAACGCGAAACGCGGGTGCAGCCGGTCCGGCGAGAGGCGCCGCTGCAGCCAGTCCAACGCGAAAACCGTGTGCAGCCGGTCCGGCGAGAGGCGCCCTTGCAACCGGTCCAGCGCGAGACACGGGTGCAGCCGGTCCGGCGAGAGGCGCTCCTTCAGCCAGTCCAGCGCGAGACGCGGGCGTCGCCGGTCCAGCGAGAGGCACTCCTGCAGGCGCTCCTGCGAGAGGCACCCCTGCAGCCGGTCCAGCGAGATGCACTCCTGCAACCGATCCAGCGAGAGGCACCTCTGCAGCCAGCACAACGGCCCAAGGATGCCACTCGCGGTCGGCCGCCTGTACGGAGTGCGGCAACGCATCCGGCGCCGGGACCAGCGGCAAAAAGCAGAACGTCGAAACCGCGAAACCCGACGTTCCAATCCAATCCTTTTGTCGTTGCCGCGGCGATCGCGATCGCCGGCGCTTCGATCGTCGTCGCAACCGATCGGTTGGCCGTCGACCAACTGCAGATTCACCGTATCAGCAGCGCCGATGCGCCCATCCTCGACGGCGACACATCCGATCGAGCCTGGCGAAGCATCCAGCCATTCTCCGTGATGACCAACCAGGGAGGGAATTTTGACGGCAAGGGGGAATCGAGAATCGATATTCGCGCGGTGCACGACGGCACTTGGGCGTATTTCCTGTTCACATGGGAGGATCCGACACGTTCGCTCAAGCATCTGCCGCTCATTAAGGAGATCGACGGATGGCACATGCTTCACGATGGCTATGAGAGCGGAGACGAGCACGACTACAATGAGGACAAATTCTCGGTCCTGCTGACCACTTTGGATGCAACGCTCGCGGGCGACCGAACGTTCCACGCCGGTACCCATCCGATTCCCGAAGCGCCGCCTACCATGACCGGCCGCGGCCTGCATTACACGCCCGGAAACGACGTTTATGTCGACGTCTGGCTTTGGAAGGCCACAAGTAGCGGTTCAACAGGCTGGATGGATGACTCGCATTTCGGTCCACCGCTGGATCCAACGCCGATGCAGGTGCGCAATGTCGTCCCGTATCGAGGCGGCTTCGCGCCAGATCCGGGCACCGCGAACTATGCCGACAATTTTATCATGAGCGACGAGCCCGCCGTCGACGGCAAACGGATGATCACGCCGCGCCGGCTGCCCAGGGATCTTGCGAAGACAACCGCGGCGATGGGGGAGATCGACCTCGATCCAAATCATGGCGAGAGCGACGGCGCGCGCTGGTTCATGACGGAGGCGGAATCGGTACCGTATTCGTCGGGACAGGATGTCACCGTCCCGGTGGGGACGGTTATTCCAGGAGTCATCATCGGCGGCGAATTCTCGGGTGATCGCGCCGACATCCGATGTGCGGCCCGCTGGGCCTCCGGGCACTGGGCGCTGGAGGTGGCGCGCCGCCTCGACACCCACAGCCAATACGATGTTCCGCTTCAGACCGGGGTCTTCATGCGGGTCGCGGCCTTTGATCACAGTCAGATCAGGCATACCCGACACGTCCGGCCAATCCGTCTTGAGGTAGAATAATAATGCGGAAGATTTGCAAGGTAACCCTGAACGATGAGCCGCACTTGGCGAATTGCGGCGACCTCGTGCTCGACTGGGCCTTGATGAATGGCATTGATCTGCCGCACGATTGTCGCGCCGGGGTTTGCGGTGCCTGCCGTGTGCGCCTCGTTGAGGGCAGGGTGTTTGGCGGCCACGAGCAGGGTGACGACATGATTCACGCCTGCCAGGCGCGAATCGTCTCCGATATCGAGATCGTGACCGAGGCCGTCCCCGATCAGGTCACGATGACGGGCCGCGTGACCCAGATGGTTCGCCTGGCGCCCGACGTGATCGGCGTGGACGTCGAGCTGCCGAGACCGCTTCATCACCTTCCCGGTCAGTTCTGCAAGGCGCAATTTCGGGGGTTTCCGTCGCGATGTTACAGCCCGACCTATCCGCTCGAGGGTCGCGCCGACGATCGCATGTTGCATTTTCACATCCGCAGATTCCCTGACGGAGTCGTATCCTCGGAGCTCGGGCGAAAAATCCGCATCGGGCACCGCATGAAGGTGACGGGTCCGTTCGGCAGCGCCTTTCTCAGGCCAAATCATTCCGGCAGCATTGTTCTGGTCGCCAGCGGCACCGGTTTCGCGCCGATGTGGTCGATCGCGGTTGCAGCGATCCTGGAGCGGCCGCAGCGGGAACTGGTATTCGTGGTCGCGGCGCGAAAGCTGCAGTCGTTGTACATGCACAGCGCGCTGTGCCGTCTGGCGCTGTTTCCCAATGTCACGATCATACCGACCGTATCGGAACCGCAGAGCATCTCCCCCGCCATTCGCAGCGGACGGCCAACCGACCATTTGCCAAGTCTGTCGCCGAACGATGTTGTCTACACCTCAGGCGCGCCGGTCATGACCGATGCCGTGGCACGGATCGCCAGGGCCGCCGGCGCCAGGTGTTTTACCGACCCCTTCGTGGCGAATCCGGACCAGTCAAGCGCGCCAAAGCCGGTTGCCGCAAGGATGTCGCGATGACGCCGCGGCGCCGCGACGTTACTTGGTCTTTCCGTCCTTTCCGTCCTTGTCGTACTGCGAGATGAACGCCCAGAGATCGTTGACCTCTTTGTCGTTCTTGATGCCGGCGAATGCCATCTTGGTCCCGGGGATTTTCGCCTTCGGGTCCTTGATGTAGTCCTTGAATTGGGCCTCGTTCCAGGTGATGCCGGAATTCTTGTTGGCGTCCGAGTAGTTATAATCCGGCGCGGTGCCGGACTTGCGGCCGTCCAGCCCGTTGAGCTCAGGCCCGACCTTGTTCTTGGCGCCGTCGCCGATCGCGTGACAGGCCAGGCATTTGTTGAAAGATGTCTTGCCGGCCGCGGCGTCCTGCGCCAGTGCGGCGGAGTTAGCCGCCGACACAGCGATGACGACCAGTGCGCTCAGTTTCAGCTTTTTCATGGGATGCTCTTTGTGGTTTCGGGTGGCTCTGCGGCTGCTTCTTGCACGGCGCGCGCGCGGAGGACAAGCCACGAAACGCTGTTCGGGTTTCATCCGAGTTCTTTCGCGATCGCTGGCATTCGCGGCCCGCCGCTTCGATCTACCCAAAGCGGTCCAGACGTGCTTGATTTGCCACGCAAATTGACCGGAGCGACCGCGCTGGCGTGCCCCGGCGGCCGTGGGGAGAATGACAAATGACCATCATGATGCCCGCATCGGACCAGGCGGTTCTGGCGCGCCGCGATACGATCGTTGCGGCGTTGCGCGCGATCGTGCCGGGCGAGGGCGTGATCGACAGTGCAGCCGAGATGCTGCCTTACGAATCCGACGGCCTGATGGCCTATCGTCAACCGCCGATGGTCGTCGTGCTCCCCGATACCACCGAACAGGTGTCGCAGGTTCTGAAATACTGCTTCGCGCAGGGCATCAAGGTGGTGCCGCGCGGCGCCGGGACCTCGCTGTCCGGCGGTGCGCTGCCGCTGGCCGATGGCGTGCTGCTCGGCCTGGGTAAATTCAAGCGCATCCGCGAGATCGATTTCGACAACCGCGTGGTGGTGACCGAGCCGGGGGTCACCAATCTCGCCATCAGCGAGGCGGTCGCCCACGCCGGATTCTATTATGCGCCCGACCCCTCGTCACAGATTGCCTGCTCGATCGGCGGCAATGTCGCGGAGAACTCCGGCGGCGTGCATTGCCTGAAATACGGCATGACCACCAACAACGTGCTTGGCTGCGAAATCGTGCTGATTACTGGCGAGATCATCAGGGTCGGCGGCAAGTCCGCCGAAGCCAGCGGATACGATCTGATGGGCATCATCACCGGGTCCGAAGGCCTGCTCGGCGTCATTACCGAGGTCACCGTGCGGATCCTGCAAAAGCCCGAGACCGCACGCGCGCTGATGGTCGGTTTCGGCGAGGTCGAGGCGGCCGGCGAATGCGTGGCGCGGATCATCGGCGCGGGGATCATTCCTGGCGGCATGGAAATGATGGACAAACCTGCGATCCACGCCGCCGAAGCTTTCGTCCATGCCGGCTATCCGCTCGACGTCGAGGCGCTGCTGATCATCGAGCTCGATGGTCCCGGCGTCGAAGTCGATGAACTGATCGGCCGCGTCGAGGCGATCGCGCAAGGCTGCGGCTCGACCACGTGCCGGATTTCCACTTCCGAGACCGAACGCAATCTGTTCTGGGCCGGCCGCAAGGCGGCATTTCCGGCCGTAGGGCGGATTTCGCCCGACTATCTCTGCATGGACGGCACGATCCCGCGCGGCGCATTGCCCAACGCACTGGCGCGCATCCGCGAGCTTTCGAAAAACTACGATCTGCGCGTCGCCAATGTGTTTCATGCCGGCGACGGCAATCTGCATCCGCTGATCCTGTACGATGCCAACAAGCCCGGCGAGATGGAGCGGGCAGAGGCCTTCGGCGCGGACATCCTTCGGGTCTGCGTCGAACTCGGCGGTGTCCTCACCGGCGAACATGGCGTCGGCATCGAGAAGCGCGACCTGATGCCGGAGATGTTCAGCGAGATCGATCTCAACCAGCAGCAGCGGCTGAAATGCGCGTTCGACGCGCAAGGATTGCTCAATCCCGGCAAGGTGTTTCCAACCCTGCATCGCTGCGCCGAACTCGGCCGCGTGCACGTCCACGGCGGCAAGCTCGCCTTTCCGGAGCTGCCACGGTTTTGAGCAGTGGGGCCGGCCTCTATGACCACAGCGTCACCCGACCTGGAACACCTCGTAGGTGAGGCCCGGCTCGGTTAGCTGTCCGGTGGCCACGCAGACGACGTCGTTCAACCAGGCATAGGCTTCCGCGCCGGTTTCGAACAACGGAGTAGTCCTGAAATAGTAGCGGGCCGGGTCGATCAGATGCCGCCGCGCCGGGTCGCGCACGTCTGCCAGTACGTCCGCCGGGAAGATGGCGCGCCCTCATGTGGATTGTGGCACCGTCGTCGGTCTGCAGGATCGCCCGAGCGTCGATCACCATCGAGCCGTCCCTGCGGATCAACATCCAGTCCGCCGATCCGGGCACGACCGCACCACGCAAACGCGGGCCGGCGAATTCACCCCCGGAAGCGGCATTGAACACTCGGCGCCCCAGGGGGCCGTCCCCTCCGTCTAACCGGGCGCCGAGCGCAGCCCGCATCGTGAACAAGTGGGTCAAGCCCGGAAGTGCCATCGCGTCACCTTTGCTCATGACAACGCCACCGAACTGTTCATTGGGTCCTCCTCGCAGATCGAACCAGTGCTGCCGATTGATAGATACTGAGTACGGACTTAGAATGCAGAATCTAGGTCTATTTGTCAAACCCAGCTATGACTTGGCCATGGAGCCGGAACGATTCCATTACGACCTCGAGAACTGCTCGATCAAACGGGCGCTCGACGTGCTGGGCGAGAAATGGACCCTGCTGGTGTTACGCGAGGCGATTTACGGCGTCCGCAGGTTCGACGATTTCGCGCGCGCGCTGAAATGCGGCCGCGGTGTCCTGAGCGCGCGGCTGAAGACGCTGACCGAGGCCGGGATCCTGAAGCGCGTCGAATACAGGGAAAGCGACCAGCGCGCGCGCGCCGAGTATCATCTCGACGAGAGGGGCATCGATCTGTTCACGACCATCTATGCGCTGTCGCAGTGGGGGGATCGCTGGATGCTTCCGCCTGATGGTCCGGCAGCAAAAGTCACGGATCGCGGGTCGGGACGCCCGGTGAAGGTCGTCCTCACCAGCGAGCCGAAGCTGAAATCGCTGTCGATGCGCGATCTCAAGATCGCGCCGGGACCTGGCGCGAAACGGATCAGGTGAGAGTTTCATGGCGATTGGCCGGCGTGCGGCGCGGCGTCCGGCAGCCCGACGGGCTTGTTGTCAACGTGCGTGTCTGCGTCTACTGGACCGTCTGAATTGGCGGGCGATCAACCAACTGGAGCCTCGTCTGATATCGTGGATACCCTGAAAGTACGTGACGCCAAGGATGTCGAGCAGGTGGTGCGCGCCGCACTTGCCAGCGAGCAGCCGCTGGAGATCATCGGCCATGGCGGTAAGCGGCTGATCGGCCAGCCGATGGCGACCAATGCGCTAATGGATGTGTCGGCGCTGAATGCGGTGACGGCGTATGAGCCGAACGAGCTGATCATCACCGTCCAGGCGGGCGCGCCGCTCGCCGATGTGTTGTCGCTGATCGACTCCAGGAATCAGCAGTTCGCGTTTGAGCCGGTCAACACCTCGCAGCTCCTGGGCACGCCCGACATCGGGACCATCGGCGGCATGATCGGCGCGGGCCTTGCGGGGCCCCGCCGCATCAGGGCCGGCGGCGCCCGCGACCATCTCTTGGGCGCGCATGCGGTGTCGGGTTTCGGCGACAGTTTCAAGGCCGGCGGCCGGGTGGTGAAGAACGTCACCGGTTACGATCTTTGCAAATTGCTGGCGGGATCCTGGGGCACGCTCGCAGTCATGACCGAGGTGACGTTGAAGGTCATGCCAAGACCCGAGAGCGAACGCACGCTGATGCTGCGCGGGCTGGATGACATCACCGCCAACCGGGCGATGACGGCGGCGCTGGGCTCGCCGTTCGATGTGTCCGGGGCGGCGCACGTACCGAATTCGGCGTTTCGGGCCGGGGCGGGGGCATTGGCCGACCTATTGGCCGACCCATTGGCCGACTTGGGATCGCCGCGAGAGGCCGTCACCCTGTTGCGGCTGGAAGGCATTACCGCCTCGGCGATCCATCGCGCAGCCGCGCTGGCCGCGGTTCTCGCGCCGTTCGGGACGGCGGAAATTCTGCAAGATACCGCCTCCGCGGCGGTCTGGAGTTCGATTCGGGACGTTCAACCGTTCGCCGCCAATGGTTCGCTGGGGGGATGGCCGGTGTGGCGGATCGTCTGTCCGCCGGCCGCAGGCGGCGCGCTCGGCGAGCGGCTGGCGCGCGACACCGGCGGCGACGTCATCTATGACTGGGGCGGCGGCCTGATCTGGGCGGCGCTGCCGCCCAAACCCGACGCCCAGGCTGCGCTGCTGCGTCAGCGCGTCGAGGCCGTCGGCGGCCATGCCACATTGATTCGCGCCTCCGAGCAGGTACGACGCGACGTCGATGTGTTTCATCCACAGCAGCCCGGCCTTGCCGCGCTCGGTGAACGCGTCCGCCACAGCTTCGATCCGAAAAATATCCTCAATCGCGGCCGGATGGCGCGAGGATCCGCGACATGAAAACCGAATTCAGCCTCGCCCAACTCGCCGATCCCGATATCGCGGAAGCCGACAAGATCTTGCGCGCGTGCGTGCATTGCGGGTTCTGCACCGCGACCTGTCCGACCTACGTGCTGCTCGGCGACGAACTCGATAGCCCGCGCGGCCGAATCTATCTCATCAAGGAAATGCTGGAAAAGAACCGGCGGCCGACGCAGGAGGTGGTCAAGCACATCGACCGCTGCCTCTCCTGCCTTGCCTGCATGACCACCTGTCCGTCGGGCGTGAACTACATGCATCTCGTCGATCAGGCGCGGGCAAGGATCGAAAAAGACTATCGGAGGCCGCTGACCGAGCGGCTGCTGCGTGCGGTATTGGCATGGGTGCTGCCGCGGCCCGGCCTGTTTCGCTTCAGCATGAGGCTCGCGCGGTTTGGCCGGCCGCTCGCCGCCTTGCTGCCGGCCTCCAAAGCTGCGTCGGCGTCGCCGACTTTATGGCGGCGAATCAGGGCGATGCTGGCGCTCGCCCCGGGCCGTTTGCCGGCATCAGGGCCGTCCGGTGGGACGGTTTTCCCGGCGCTGGGCGCAAGGCGCGGACGCGTCGCGCTGCTGCAGGGCTGCGCCCAGCAGGTGCTGGCGCCGCGAATCAATCAGGCCGCGATCAATCTGCTGACGCGTCACGGCATCGAGGTCGTGCTGGTCAAGGACGAGCAATGTTGCGGCGCGCTGACCCACCATCTCGGACGCGATGGCGACGCGCTGGCGCGCGCGCGGGCCAACATCCGTGTCTGGCTCGAGGAAGCCGGGCGAGACGGTCTCGACGCCATCCTGGTGACGACGTCGGGCTGCGGCACGGTGATCAAGGACTATGGTTTCATGCTGCGCGAGGACCGCGATTTCGCAGGCCCCGCCGCGAAGATTTCGGCGCTGGCCAAGGACATCACCGAGTATCTCGGCGGCATCGATCTGCGGCGTCAGCAGCAGCAACAGAGCGATATTGTTGTTGCCTATCACTCGGCTTGTTCGCTGCAGCATGGACAGAAAATCACACAGCTTCCGAAAGAATTGCTTTCCAAGAGCGGATTCGTGGTGAAAGATGTACCCGAGAGCCATTTGTGTTGCGGTTCGGCGGGGACGTACAACATTCTCCAGCCTGACATTGCGGGCAGATTGCGCGACCGAAAGGTCGCCAACATTGCGATGGTCAAGCCGGACGTGATTGCCGCGGGCAATATTGGATGCATGGTGCAGATTGCCGGCGGCACGTCAGTCCCCGTGGTGCACACAATTGAGCTTCTCGATTGGGCGACAGGCGGTCCCCGGCCAGGATTGAGCTGATCGATTGGCCCCGCGCGGAAGCGGATGACTGAAGCGCTCGATAGACGTTGGACCAGCGACAACAGGAGGATCACGATGGCTAAAGGGAAAAAGAAAAAGGACAAGAAGAGTAAGAAGACCAAGAAAAAGGTTCTGACCGCGAAGAAGAAAACCGCGAAGAAATCTTCGAAGAAGGCTGCCAAGAAATCGGCCAAAAAGGCCACGAAGTCTGCGAAGAAAGCCGCCAAAAAGTCCAGGGCTGCGGCCCCGAAAAAAACAGCCAAAAAGGCCGGCGCCAAGAAGCGTTCGGCGAAAAAGCAGGCGGCTCCTTCGATGCCACCCGCTCCGGAAGCTGCCGTGCCCAAGCCCAAGCCCAAGCCGAGGCCCGCGGCGCCCAAGCCTGCGGCGCCTGTGGCTACGCCAGCCCCTGCGCCCGCCCCGGTCCCAAGCTGGGCCGCTCCCAGTCCCGCCGCCTCAAGTCCCGCACCGTCGTGGGGGCACTCAGGCGGTTCGTCGAGCCCGTCGCCTTCGGACGGCGAAGACGACAACTAGCCAAGCGCGTCCCGGTTACCGGGGTCACGTTCAAAGGCCAAGGCCAGAAGGCCGCAGCATCCGTCGCTGCGGCCTTTCTTGTGGGGGCGCCCAAACTTGTGGGGGCGCCCAAACCTTGAGCCCAAGGATGCAATCCGGACTGCTGCAATCCCGGACTTCGCCGACGTTTGATTCGGTGGGATCGGTCGATGGCGGCCGAACTGTCGTTCGTCGCCTGTGTCTCAAATGACCGTTAGACGACTTAAAAATCGGTCAAAATTGTTGTCGGAATGCAACACCCGCTGACAACATTCCACGGAACGGCCATAACGCCTAAAAAGTCGGCAGATGCTTGTCTTTTTCGCTTCACTGATCGGCAAGCACGTTCCAAATTGTGGTCAGGTTACGAAATTTGGTTGCAGCCGGTTATCGCTTCTCCGCGGGGGCGTCGGAACTGGGCTGTTTTACATGTGATGGGGATCGTCATGAAGAAACTGGTTTTGGCCGCAGCGGTACTTGCGATGACTGCGGGTTCCACCTTTGCGGCCGATATGGCTGTGAAGGCTATGAAGGCGCCGCCGCCGGCACCGTTTGATCCCTGGGATGTCGCCTTCGGCAGCGCGATCATGAACGACTACATCTTCCGCGGCGTCACCCAGTCCAATCACAAGCCGTCGGTCGCGGCCTATTTTGAGCCCCGCTACAACGTGACCAAGGACCTGCAGCTCTACGTCGGCGTCTCCGGCGAGAGCATTTCCTTCGCCAACCGCGCCGCGGCCGAAATCGACGTCTATGGCGGTATTCGCCCGACCTTCGGTGCATTTGCCTTCGACATCGGCGTCTGGGGCTACCTGTATCCGGGTGGAACCTGCCAATTTGGCGGTAACAACGGGTTTGATTTCGCAGGGAAGTTTCAAGGCACGGAGTGCCAAGTCAACTTCCTGCTCAATGGTAACACCATGAAGAAGGACGTCAGCTTTTTCGAGGTCTACGGAAAGGGCAACTACACCGTCAATGACAACTGGCAGTTCGGCGTGACCGAGTTCTACACGCCGAGTTTCCTGAACTCAGGCGCCTGGGGCAACTATTCGTCGGTCACCGGCAAATACACCGCCCCGCCTACGATCTTCGGCAGCAGCGGCGTTGGCATGTATGTCTCCGGTGAGTTCGGGCGGCAATGGTTTGGAACCACCGACAGCTTCTACGGTGTCGCGGCGTTCCCGAATGGCATCCATTATGCTGACTACGACACCTGGAACATCGGCATCGGTTTTACCTACAAGGTGTTCACGCTGGACCTGCGCTACTCCGACACCGACCTGTCGAAGGGTAACTGCAGCGCCTTCACGGGTGCCTTCAACGCTTCCGGAAACACCAACGTCACTCCGATCAATCCGGGCGGGACAGGTTCGAACTGGTGCGGCGCGGCTGGCATCGCCAAGCTCTCGGCCGACCTGACCGCGATGACCAACCTGAAGTAAGTCATTCTCTCGAGACTTTTGGGGGCGGCAGAGCGATCTGCCGCCCCTTTTGTTTGTGGTGATCCGAATGAGGCTGGACTGGCTGCAGGCGGCGACAGATGCCATCCGCCGCCACGATCCCGGACTATCGCGGCGGGAGCCGCTGCTGGTCCTTGGCGCGGCTCTGGCGATCGGCGGTGTGGCGTGGCTCTGGCCCACGACGTCACGTCAGGATGGCTTGGCGTCCTCGCTTTGGCTCTGCAACGCGAACTGGTCGCCGTCGCGGACCAGCACGACGTTGCGCTGGTGGAAGGCCACGAGCGTGGAGCGATGACCGATCGAGACGATGGTGGTTGCCGGCAATTTCTCCTCGAGCAGACCATACAGCGCCGCCTCGGAGGGTTCATCCAGCGACGCGGTCGCCTCGTCGAGGAACAGATATTGCGGCCTATGCAGTAGCGCGCGCGCGAGTCCGAGGCGCTGCTGCTCGCCGAGCGAGAGCATTCGGTTCCAGTGCGCTTCCTCCTCGAGCCGCGTCGCGAGCTGAGGCAGGCCTACCGCGATGAGGGCGTCGCGGACTTGATCCGAGCTGAACGCGTCGGCTTCCGCAGGATAGACGATCGCAGCCTGCAGTGCTCCGATTGGAAAATATGGCCGCTGTGGCAGCATCATCAGCGTGGCGTTGGCAGGGATCGCAATCGAGCCGTTTCCGAATGGCCAGATACCGGCGATGGCGCGAAACAGCGTCGATTTGCCGGCGCCGGACGGCCCGGTGACCAGGGTGCGCTCACTTGTGCGAATGCTCAGATGGTCGGCGGAGACCAACGGCGTGCCACTGGGCAGGCGGACGAGAAGCTGTTGCAGGTCGATTTCATCGCCTTCGGTCGATGATGCCATCTTGATCGATTCGGCGCTGCCCGCCAGCGTGGCGGCGCTGGCGATCGCGGTTTCAAATCCGTCGAGACGGGCAACGACGGCCCGCCATTCCGCCAGCGTGCGGTAAACCGAAACGAAAAATGACAACGCTTTTTGGACGCTGTCGAACGCGGATGCCGTTTGCATCATGCCGCCAAGCTCAATTTTGTTGGCGAAATAGGCTGGCGCCACCAGAATGTAGGGGAAGATTACCGCGGCCTGAGAATAGCTTTGGGTAAATGCTTTCAGCCGCTTGGTCCGGCTCATGATGGCGTACCAGTTTCCGACGACGCGGCTGAAGCGGTCCGACAGCCGCTGGCGTTCGGCGGGCTCGCCGCGCAACAGCGCTATCTGTTCGGAGTTTTCGCGCACCCGCACCAGGCTGAAACGGAAATCGGCCTCGAGGCGCTGCTGTTGAAAATCGAGGTTGACCAGTGGCGAGCCGATCCATTGCGTCAGCGCCGTTCCGAAGATGGCGTAGATCAGCGCGCCCCACACGAGGTAGCCGGGGATTTCGAACTCGCGGCCTGAAACATGCAACGGCGCTGCCGCGGAGAGACCCCACAGGATGATGACGAAAGACGCCAGCGTCACCACTGAGCTCAGCAGGCCGACGCCAATATCCAGCGTTCGCTCGACGAACAGCTTGACGTCGTCGGTGATACGTTGGTCCGGGTTGTCGGCGGCATCGCCCTGGAGCTGCATCCGATAGTGGTTGGCACCCTGAAGCCACTCGCCGAGATAGCGGGTGGTCATCCAGCGCCGCCATCGGATCTGAAGCCACTGATTGAGATAAAGTTGATAGACGACAAGCACGACGTTGCACGTCGCCAGAAGTGTAAAGACGCCTATTTCCCTGACGAAAACGTCCCAATTCTTATCCTGAAGCGCATTGTAAAAGCGGTTGTTCCACTGGTTCAAGAGAACGTCGAGGCCGACCAGCGCAAGCTCAATGGCGATCACCGCCGCGAGCAGGCCGCAGCCGGCCCATTTGTCTTCGGAGCGGAAATAAGGAGCGGCAATCCGCCATACAGTCGCGAGCGTCGAGCGGATGTTGTTCACAGATTGTCATCTCCGGGGAAGGGGCTTCAAAGCCCTGAAAAAACGGAAGAATTGGGAGCGTCTATACTAAAGTTGTAGATTTCATGGTCTGCGTCGGCTTGTCGCGACCTGCGGCTAGACCCTAGCATGCGACCTAACGGCGAGGGGCGGGGGACTCTCATACTTCGCGGGGTTGTGAGCGGATTTTGGTGCTGCCGAATTCGCAAGGCAATTTCGCGTGTAGCCAGAGACGCTCCCGCCATCACGCCAGGCACACCCGACCTCCCACGCTGGTCGGGCGCCGCATAATGGCGTGGGGAGGAACCGCAATGTGGAATCAAATCTATAACCCGCTCGGCAACGCAACGTTGTCGACCATCGCCGCCGCTATTCCCGTGGTCACGCTTCTGGTGTTGATCGCCAGCGGAAAAGTGAAGGCGCACATCGCAGCCATCATTGCGGTGATTCTGACCAACCTGATCGCGATCTTCATCTTCACCATGCCGGCAGGCATGTCGATCCGCGCCTCCCTGCTTGGCATCGTCGCCGGGTTTTTCCCGATCGGCTGGATCGTGCTGAACGTCATCTTTCTCTATCAAATGACAGTTGCAACCGGCCAATTCGAACTGTTGAAACGCGCCGTCGGCGGCGTCACCGAGGACCGGCGTTTGCAGCTGCTGCTGATCGCGTTCTCGTTCGGCGCGTTCTTCGAGGGTGCTTCGGGATTTGGTACGCCGGTCGCGATCACGGGCTCGGTTCTGATCGGCCTCGGTTTCTCCCCGCTCGCTGCCTCCGGCCTGTCGCTGATCGCCAATACCGCCCCCGTCGCCTATGGCGCGCTGGGTACGCCGATCCAGGGCCTTGCCTCGGTCACGGGTCTCGATCCCTATATCCTCGGTGCGATGGTTGGACGGCAGTTGCCGGTCTTTTCGCTGATCGTGCCGTTCTGGGTGGTGTGGGCGTTCGCCGGCTGGAAGGGCATGAAAGACGTCTGGCCAGCTATCCTGGTTACCGGCCTGTCGTTTGCGATCCCGCAGTTCGTGATCTCCAACTACATCAACCCCTGGATCGTCGACATCGGCGCATCGCTGATCTCGATGGGCTGCTTGATCCTGTTCCTGAAAGTCTGGCAGCCGAAGGTGCTCTGGCTGTCGCCGGCGCTGCGCGGCAAGGACGAATCTGCCGCGACGATGACGGCACCGAAGCCGATGGACAAAACGCCGCTGACGCAACGCGAGCTTTGGACCGCATTGCTGCCATGGATCATCGTCTGCATCGTGATGCTGATCTGGGGCAACGGGGCGTTCAAGGCCTGGGCAAACTCGATCTTTACCTACAGCTATCCCGTTCCCGACCTGCACAACATGATCAACAAGGTGCCGCCGGTGGCCGCGAAGCCGACGCCGGAAGGTGCCGTATTCGGGTTTACGTACCTGTCGTTCACCGGAACCGGCATGCTGATCGCCGCGATCATCTCCAGCGCCCTGATGGGCTTCTCGCCGGCCAGGATGATTGCGGTGTATGGCCGCACCATCAAGCTGTGCGCGATTTCGCTGATCACGATCTCCGCGATGCTCGCAATCGGCACCTTGACGCGGCTGTCGGGCGTCGACGCGACACTGGGTCTCGCATTCGCGGCGACCGGCGTGCTGTATCCCTTCTTCGGCACATTGCTCGGCTGGCTGGGCGTGGCGCTGACCGGATCGGATACGGCGTCGAACATTC
>WNEZ01002176.1_pt1 | contig 31062 bp, 29 predicted proteins | sample 5400521 | NCBI WGS metagenome assembly WNEZ01 (sample SAMN13153339, study PRJNA577476) | soil metagenome | isolation source: 120 cm saprolite under Douglas fir tree site 2 hole 1 replicate 1 | place: USA:California | collected 2015-04-18 | reverse complement strand
GTTGCACAATCAGCCCCGTCAAAGGCGCCGCCAGCCAAAGGATGGGAATCTGGTCAGCGCGAGCACCCAGGTACTCGTAAATGGCGCTCATGTTCGCCATCTGCAGCCCCCAGCCAAACTGGATGCCGAGAAAGCCGAAACTCATGTTCCAGATTTGCCAGAAACTGCGTTGCGGCTTGTCCATGGAACTCACTCCCCCGCACAGGCCGCGATCAGCGGCACCGGCGTGCCCTCGGCCTACCGATCATACATAGAATTCAATTCCCGCAGCCGTCCCGCGAGTTCCGCGCTCAAGACATTCGGCGGACATCGCCACCGCCAGTTCCCGCTCGGCGTCCCCGGAAGATTCATGCGCGCTTGGCTGCCCAACCCCAGAACGTCCTGCAGCGGGATCATCGCAGTATTAGCCACCGAGGCCAGAATCGCCCGGATCATCGCCCAATGAATAGCTTCATCGGCCAAGCCGAGGTACGCCCGCGCGAAAGCATGCTCCTTAACCACGTCTTCCCGTGTGCGAATGCTGTCGGTCGCACCCTTACTGCTCCACCATCCCACCACCGTGTCGTTATCGTGCGTTCCGGTGTAGGCAACCAGATCCCGCCCATAGTTGTGCGGACGAAAGCTCGGGCCCTGCGGATCCTTGCCGAAAGCAAACTGCAGAATCGCCATCCCTGGGAAGTCGAACTGGTTCCGGATCGCCTCCACCTCCGGCGTGATGACGCCAAGATTCTCCGCGATGATCGGAAGGTCCCCGATCTCCGATTTCAGCGCCGCAAAGAGATCACCGCCCGGACCCTTCACCCACTGTCCCGTGGCCGCCGTGGTTGCGCCCGCCGGAATCTCCCAGTACGCCTCGAATCCGCGAAAGTGGTCGATCCTAACAACGTCGTACAAACGCAGCGCCGCCCGGAAACGTTCCACCCACCAGCGGTAGCCGGTCTGCTTCAGCAGCGCCCAGTTATAGATGGGGTTGCCCCAAAGCTGCCCGGTCGCACTGAAATAATCGGGAGGTACCCCCGACATCTTCGCCGGATTCCCCTTCTCATCGAGCAGGAAGAACTCGCGATGAGCCCACACATCGGCGCTGTCATGCGCGACATAGATGGGGACGTCCCCGATAATCTGAATGCCCAGCCCGTGCGCATACTCCCTCAGCTTCTGCCATTGCCGCGAAAATTCGTACTGCCAAAACTTGTGTACCTGAATCTCGCGCGCAAGCCGGACAGCCCGCTCCCTAAGCGCATCTGGCACACGATCGGCGATGTCAGACGGCCAGCGCGGCCACGCGATCAGCGCATGCGCCTCCTTGCACGCCATGAAGAGGGCAAAGTCATCGAGCCAGCCAGAATTCGCCTGGCAGAATTCCTCGAACTGCGCGTGCTCACCGGCATCCGATGACTCCAGAAAATTCTTGGCCGCGCGCTTGAGCAGCGGGAACTTGGAGGCAATCACCCGCCCGTAGTCGACAGTCTGGTCGGGAACTGCCGGAGCCACGTTCAAATCGGTTTTGCTGAGAAGTCCGCGTTCCACGAGCGCATCCAGATTGATCAGCAGCGGATTGCCCGCGCTCGCCGAAAAGCACTGGAACGGAGAATCCCCATACCCTGTCGGATTCAGAGGCAGAACCTGCCAGAGCTTGTGTCCCGCCGTGTGCAGGAAATCAAGAAAGCGGTAAGCATCGGCGCCGAAGTCGCCAATTCCGTGGGGGCCAGGCAACGACGTAGGGTGAAGCAGGATTCCGCTGGCCCGCGAGAACGTCATCAAACCCAAGATAGAACCTCAACCGTTGCCGCTCTAACTTGACCTTTATCAACACGGGTTTCGGTTATCGGCCTTCGCCTTATGATGTCACAGTTCTTGCGAGAGTTGACGGGAATCTAAGTTCTCTGCCGCCCCTCGTATACGTCTCCTTAGAAATGCCGGCTTCAACGGTTGAACAACTGTGGGAAAGACCTTGTCATCTCTGGTCTCGCGCATGATACTCGATTCATTCGGCGTTACCCGGGAAAGAGGATGTCGGACCGAGTAGGGGCGATCCACGAATTCGGCAGCTTCGACGACACCTCGCGCATCTCTATAACATGGCGGCGGCTGGTGCTCACGGCAGTCGCGGCGCATACTTCATCCGAGTCTAAGGAGTAATCATGCAATTTCGCCAGCTAGGAAGTCACGGCCCCAAGGTCTCAGCCCTCGGATTAGGCTGCATGGGGATGTCGGAGTTTTATGGTGGACGCGATGACGAGGAGTCCATCGCGACGATCCACCGCGCTCTGGAGCTGGGCGTCACTTTCCTGGACACAGCCGACATCTACGGACCGTACACGAACGAAGAACTCGTGGGCCGCGCCATCAAGGGCAAGCGGGACAAAGTTGTTCTGGCCACAAAATTTGGGATTGTCCGCGACCCTAACAATCCGATGGTTCGCGCCGTGAGCGGCAAGCCCGACTACGTGCGCAAATCCTGTGAAGGCAGCCTTCGTCGCCTGGGCGTTGACACCATCGATCTCTATTACCAGCACCGCGTCGATCCCAACACGCCGATTGAAGAAACCGTTGGCGCAATGGCGCAGCTTGTGAAGGAGGGTAAGGTGCGCTATTTGGGCCTTTCCGAGGCCTCACCCCAGACCCTGCGTCGCGCGATGAAGACGCATCCCATCACCGCGCTGCAGACCGAGTATTCGCTCTGGAGCCGCGATCCGGAAGATGAAATCCTGCCGACGTGCCGCGAGCTTGGCGTGGGTTTCGTCGCCTATAGCCCGCTCGGACGCGGCTTTCTCACCGGCCAGTTTCAGCGCTTCGAAGATCTTCCGGCAGACGACTACCGCCGCAACACTCCGCGCTTTCAGGGAGAGAACTTCCAGAAGAATCTCGACCTGGTTCATCGCGTGGAAGAGATCGCCAAAGAGAAAGGCTGCAAGCCGTCACAACTCGCACTGGCATGGGTGCTGGCGCAAGGCGAAAACATCGTCCCCATTCCCGGGACAAAACGCCGTAAGTATCTGGAGGAGAATCTCGGCGCTTTGGACGTCAAGCTCAGCCCTGAAGATCTACGACGGATCGAGGAAGTCTTCCCCACAGGCGCTGCCGCAGGACCCCGTTATCCTGAGCACATGATGAAAGTGGTGAACGGCTAGTCGCAAGTCTGACGGTGGCGCGGCTCGCACCGGAGATCCCACGTAACGTTCAGCCCCTGGAATCAATAGTTTACGAGCCAGCGATCAGGCGGACAGTGGCCCTAAGGTATCTGTGAGCGTCACTTACCCGCCGCTACCCTCTGTGGAGTCCACGAAGCGCCAGCTTCCCCCCGCGGACGAAACTACATCCAGGAGTGTCTTATGGCAAGCGCAGGCTCGGCTCCGGCAACACTCGACAATCGGGAAGCGGTGGTGCAGGCGGCCACCCTCACACGCGTGAAGGTCAGCGCGAGATGGTTCTATTGGATCGCAGGGCTTTCCCTGGTCAACTCAGCCGTCGTGATCTTTGGAGGACAATTTCACTTTGTAGTCGGACTCGGCGTCACCAGCGTGGTAGACGGCGTGGCCAAGCAGCTGGGAAGCGCGGGTGTCGTGCTCGACCTGGTCATCAACAGCGTCGTTGCCGGCGTGTTCTGCCTGTTCGGATACTGCGCCACCAAGGCTCAGAAGTGGGCTTTCGTTGTCGGTATGGCGTTGTACGCGCTGGATGGTCTGCTTCTGCTGATGGCCCAGGATTATCTGAGCGTCGCGTTTCACGGCTATGCGCTCTACTGTATCTATCGCGGACTCGCCGCTGCTCAAGCCGCTGGACAAGCGTAAACCAGATCAACCACCGCGAATCCAAGAATAAGGGGCGGCCATTAAGGCCGCCCCTAACTTAGAAATGACTAGCGAGAACTGGCTTTTACGCCCGCGCCGGACTCTCTCCGCCCTTCACGATTCCCGGACGTCCCGGCTCCGGCTTCAGCACTTGCTGCACGCCATCATCGGATTTCCCGGGTGAAGGTGGCTTAGCCGGCAGTTCCTTTCCTTCTACCAGCAGGCGGATTTCGGAAGCATCCAGCACTTCGCGCTCGAGCAATGCAATGGCAATTCTCTGCAGCGCATCGCGATTCACTTCCAGGATCTTCTTGGCTGTTTCGTAGCCCTGGCTGACCAGCTTACGGACTTCCCCGTCGATCTTGATCGCGGTGTCCTCGCTGTAGTCGCGGTGCTGAGCGATTTCGCGGCCCAGGAAGATTTGCTCTTCCTTCTTGCCGAAGGTCAGCGGACCCAGATCGCTCATGCCCCATTCGCAGACCATCTTCCGAGCCAGTTCTGTAGCCCGCTCGATGTCGTTGCCGGCGCCAGTGCTCATCTGCGTCAGGAAGATTTCTTCCGCCAACCGTCCGCCCATGAGGATGGCGATGTCCGTCTCCAGATAATCTTTGGTGTAGTTGTGGCGATCATCGATGGGCAACTGTTGAGTAACGCCCAGCGCCATGCCGCGCGGGATGATCGTGACCTTATGCACGGGATCGGAATTCGGCAACTTCGCCGCGACCAGGGCATGTCCAGCTTCGTGATACGCGGTGACTTTCTTTTCCTCGTCGGAAAGGATCATCGACTTGCGTTCCACGCCCATCAAGACTTTGTCCTTGGCGACTTCAAAGTCATACATCAGCACGGCCTTGCGATTCTGCCGCGCCGCCGCCAATGCCGCCTCGTTAACCATGTTGGCAAGATCGGCACCGGAGAATCCCGGAGTACCGCGAGCCAATACCGAGAGATCAACATCTTCGGCAAGAGGAATCTTGCGCGTATGAACGCGCAGAATTTCTTCACGCCCGCGCACGTCCGGACGGCTCACAACCACGCGCCGGTCAAAGCGTCCGGGCCGGAGCAACGCTGGGTCGAGCACATCCGGGCGATTGGTCGCCGCCATGAGAATGACGCCTTCATTTGACTCGAAACCGTCCATCTCAACCAGCAGCTGGTTCAAAGTCTGCTCACGCTCATCATGGCCGCCGCCCAGACCCGCGCCGCGGTGACGACCGACAGCGTCGATTTCGTCGATGAAGATAATGCAGGGAGCATTCTTCTTGCCCTGCTCAAACAGGTCACGGACGCGGCTGGCGCCGACGCCGACAAACATCTCCACGAAGTCCGAGCCGGAGATCGAGAAGAACGGTACATTCGCCTCACCGGCAACCGCTCGAGCCAGCAAAGTCTTGCCGGTTCCCGGAGGTCCGACGAGCAACACGCCCTTGGGAATCCTTCCACCCAACTTCTGGAATTTCTGGGCCTCGCGCAGGAACTCGATGATCTCGCGGAGCTCTTCCTTGGCCTCATCCACTCCAGCCACGTCTTTGAACGTGACCTTCTTTTGCTGCATGGAGAGCAAACGCGCCCGGCTTTTGCCGAAGGACAACGCCTTGTTCCCGCCCGTCTGCATCTGGCGGATCATGAAGAACCACAGGGCACCCAGCAGGATCAGCGGCGCCCACGTCCCCAGAAGCTGGAGCGGCCAGCTTCCATTGCTGGCGTCTTTGAACGTGATGTTCACACCCTTGTCGCGCAGGACCTTGATCATGTCGGGGTAGTTGGCGGGGACCGTGGTGTGGAAGGCGGAATTATCCAGATGCTTGCCGGAAACTTGCATCCCGTCCACCGTGACTTCCCGCACTTTGCCCTGGTCCACGTCACTCATGAACTGGGTGAAATTGATATCTTGGACTTTCTGACCGCTGCGGCCCGCCTGAATCACCTGCCACAACAGCAAGGCGGAAAGGCCGATTACCAACCAGAAAACGACGGTTTTAACAGTTGAATTCACCTAAAAGGCTCCTACGCAAAAAAACGGGACAATCACTTACACGTAGCCCCGAGGTCTTCGCTCTCAATTAGATGACCGATCCGGGCTTTTGGATAGGCGAAATTCCCTAAGATCACTATTCTACCTTTTCTCTTCAAAAAAGGCGCGTTTACGACTGGGTGACCTAGGTCACGGGAGGACGCCTGACATACCCGGGTCATTTCAATATCTGCTCTGTTGACGAGCCATCTCCTTGCGCCTTGGGAGTTAACCCGCGTCGCTGCATTTGCCGGATCATGAAGAACCACAGGGCGGCTAACAGAAGCAGGGGCGCCCAAGTTCCCAGCAGTTGCAAAGGCCAGCTTCCATTGGCGGCGTCCCTGAACCAAATCTCTACATTTCTCTCACGGAGCGATTCGAGAAGTGCTCCTTGGTTGGTTGATCCAATCAACCGAAACCCTCCCCCAGCGCGGTATATACCTTGGATTTGGATTCCCGCAATTGTGACTCTTGCCACGTCGCCGGCTTCGACCTGCGTCATGAATTGGGAATAGCTGATCTCTGGAATGCCCTGCTGGGCTGGCGACGACTTCACAACCTGCCAGAGTAGAAGAGCAGAAATACCGATAACGATCCAGAAGACGACCGTCTTGATTGTGCGGTTCACAGGCCCTCCCTTCGGACGGATGACTTGAAAAGAGCCCACCAGAGAATTGATCAGCCTGCTCCCAGATACGGCAGATTCCGATTGGTCTGCTCCACCGCTCCCAGCCCGTATCCCACCAGAAAGGTTTCATCCACCAGAAAGCCGAAATAATCCGGCTGCAAGGCCACGCGGCGGGCGGACTGGCGATCCAGCAGGGTCACCAGCTTCACCGACGCTGCACCCCGGGCCCGCAGGTCGTTCATCAGGAACTCGCTGGTTATGCCGGAGTGCACCAGCCCTTCCACCAGAAGGACGTGGTTTCCGCGAATCTCCGGCTCATGACTGAAGAAGATTTCCATGATGTCGCTGGAGCTGTCCTTCTGCGGCCGGGTATATCTCGGCTTAATGAACTGACAAACCACCGGCACTTCCAGGGCCCTCACAAGGTCCGCTAGAAACATAAACGAGTTCTCCAGCACCGCGAGGGTCTGGACGGTCTCTCCCTGGTAGTCGTCGGATATCTGCCGCCCCAACTCTTTCACGCGCTTCTGGATCTGCTCAGCCGAGATAACTTGCCGCAGTGGCTCGGTTTTCGAACCGGTCATGAAATGGCGCTCCTCGTTACCTTAATGCCTGAATGCCTGCTCGGCTCGTGTCAGAAGCCGGAATCCGCCTCCGCAGCGATCTCCCGGATCCGCACCCCCTCCCCGCCCGGCTTTGCCTGGAGCCCAGCAGGGGGTGAAAATCCCCGTACCCACACGATCTCGTCCCCGCTTGCGACTACCGGCCAGAGCCTCCGAGGCTGACCGGTAATGTGGTGCTCCTGCAGAAATTCCTTAATCTTCTTGGGGGACTTTGTATGGGCCAGCCAGAACCGGTCTCCGGGACGCCAGTTTCGCACCCTTAACGGTCCGGGAAGCGACTCTGGGTCGAGGAGGTGCTCGCGATTATACCCCGGCAACTCCGCTTCAGCCCGCACCCGTACCGCTTCAATCACGGTGCCCGTTTCAGGGATGGTGACGCGTCCCGGCAGGGGCAATTCATAGTCGTAATCATGCGGGACTCGCTCTTGCCGTCGGAGGTCAGGGGTCACGAAAACCAGTGAATCAGGCTCGCGTACCACCTTCCATCCCAAAGGCAGCGAGAGCTCTTTGCCGGAGGCGCCCTCTTCCGCCGCAAATCGCAGGATTTCCTGTACATGTTTGAACTCAAGGGGAATCCCCGCATGGTCACCCACGGCCTTTACGAGCCTCCGCTGGACTGCCAGTGGCTCGGTGAGAAGCCAGGCCCGGCTTACCGAGGCATTCATGACCAGAGGCCCGGGTTCCTCCAGGCGGCGCTGCGGGTCAGATTTCGCCGGCGCGATCTGCACCAGCGACGACTCCGGACTGCCCGAGCGATGAGCCTTCGCCCACTCCGGTTCGGACCACTGCACCGTAGTCCCCAACCATCCTGAGATCTCATTCTCCCAGTAGTCTTCTTCTCCGCGCGCAATCTCCGCCAACTCCGCCAGGTTCTCCGCCACAGAGGGATTGAAGTCGCGCTCAAGTAAAGGCAGGACGCTATGCCGCAAGCGGTTGCGCGTGAACTTCGTATCGGGATTGGTCGGGTCCTCACGCCAAGGCTGCTGGAGTTCCCTAAGGTATTGCTCCAGCTGGGGCCTCCGAATTTCAAGCAGCGGGCGAATGATCTCTCCGGGAACTTCATCCTCGGCATCTTCCACTAAGATTCGGGGATGAATCCCGCCGAGGCCTCGCAGCCCGGTGCCACGAATCAGCCGCATCAGCACCGTTTCGGCTTGATCGTCGAGCGTGTGGCCGGTTACAACTTTGTTGAGCTTCGTCGCTGGTTGTGAGTCGTCGGGGGAAGAATCTTCGCCCAGGAGGTAGCGGAAGAAGCCGTAGCGCAGCTCGCGGGCGGCGGCTTCAACACTGATGTGCTCGTCGGCGGCCTGCGCGGCCACGTCATCGCTATCAGTGTGAAACTCGAGGTCGTGTTTGCAAGCAAGATTCGCGACGAATTCCTGATCGGCATCGGATTCTGCGCCGCGCAGCTTGTGATTGAAATGCACGACGGAGAGGACGATGCCGAGTTCCGCGCGCAACTCGAGTAACAGGCGCAGCAGGGCAACGGAATCAATTCCGCTGGAGACCGCCACGCCCACACGGTCTCCCGCCTTCAGCAACTCCTGACGCCGGATGTGGCCAATGAGCCGCTCTGCCAGTGGATGCACGGAAACATGGTACAACCAGCAGCGAGGACAGGAGCGCAAAGGCGGGAGGGTCGCAGGGACAGCGCGATTCACGTAGCGACAGCCGCCTCGCCTGTCAGGCCGAGCGAAGCGAAGCCCCATCGAAACGACCTCGCGATTCGCCTGGAGCTAGACAGCAACTAGCGATTCAAATATCAACTCGGGAAATATTCAGCTTTCCTAACATGGGCGGCCAGTACGACTCACGGCTCGCTGCCGCTCGCCGGAACAGCCGAGGCGGCTGTCTCTACGTGATTTGTCACAGCCCCGGGCTCTTGTCCGCAATCAGCTTCTTGATCTTCTCTACGAACTCCGCCGCCGGCATATCTTCCGTCTTTTCTTTTCCGCGGCTGCGGACGTTCACCTTCCCGGCCTCGGCCTCCTTATCCCCGACCACGAGCAGGAAGGGAACTTTCTGCATTGCGTGCTCGCGGATCTTCGCATTCATCTTCTCGTTGCGTGCGTCGACTTCCACACGAACACCGATTGCCTTCAGTTGCGCTGCGACTTTATTCGCGTACTCCGCATGCCGCTCGCTGATGGGAATCATTACCGCCTGCACCGGCGACAGCCACACCGGGAACGCTCCCGCGTAGTGCTCGATCAGCACGCCGAAGAAACGCTCCACCGAGCCGTACAGCGCGCGATGCACCATGACCGGCTGCTTGCGTGAGCCATCCTCGGCCACATATTCCAAGCCGAACCGCTGCGGCAGGTTGAAGTCGAACTGCACGGTCGAGAGCTGCCACAGCCGTCCGATTGCATCCACCAGCTTGATGTCAATCTTCGGCCCGTAGAACGCCGCCTCGCCAGGCATGGTCTTGTATTCGATCCCCTGCTGTTTCAGCACCTTCTCCAGCGACTCGGTCGCGTGGTTCCACTGATCCTCGCTGCCCACGAAATTCTTGCGGTCGTCCGGATTCCACGTCGACAGCTCGGTCTGGAACTTGTCGAAGCCAAAATCTTTCAACACGTCCAAAGCAAACTCCAGGCAGGCTGCAATCTCGCCTTCGATCTGCTCCGGAGTACAAAATATGTGAGCGTCGTCTTGGGTGAAGCCGCGCACGCGCAAAAGCCCGTGCATCACGCCGGAGCGCTCGTAGCGGTAAACCGTTCCCAGCTCGCCCAGCCGTACCGGCAGGTCGCGATACGACTTCAGCGAATCCCGGTAGATCAGAATGTGCCCGGGACAATTCATGGGCTTCAGTCGGTACTCGGCGTCATCGAGCTCCATGGCATCGAACATGTTCTGCGAGTAGTAGCCTTCGTGCCCCGAGGTGAAGAACAACTGCCGCCGCGCCACATGCGGCGTGTAGACCAGCGAATAGCCGCGCTTCAGGTACTCCTCGCGCATCCAGTCTTCCATCTGCTTGCGGATGATCCCGCCCTTGGGATGCCAGAAGATCAGCCCCGGTCCCGCCAGCTCCTGGATCGAAAACAGATCGAGCTGCTGGCCGATCACCCGATGGTCGCGCTTCTTCGCTTCGTCGACCTGCTTCAGATAGTCATCGAGGTCTTTCTTCGAGAAAAACGACGTCCCATAAATGCGCTGCAGTTGCGGATTCTTCTCATCCCCCAGCCAGTAGGCGCCCGCAATGTTGAGCAGCTTGAATGCCTTGATCTTCCCGGTCGACGGAATGTGAGGCCCGCGGCAAAAATCCGTGAACTTCCCGGTGCGGTAAATCGAAATCTTTTCATCGGGCTTGGTGAACTGCTCGATGAAGTGGCACTTCATGAAGTCGCCTTCTTTTTTGAATTCCGCCAGCCCCTGATCGCGTGGCAGAAACTCCCGCGCATAGGGAATATTCTGCTGCACCAGTTCCTGCATCTTTTTCTCGATCTTCTCGAGATCCTCCGGCGTAAAAGGAGTTGGCCGGTAGAAATCGTAAAAGAATCCGCTCTCGGTCGGCGGCCCATGGCCCAGCTTGGTCTCCGGAAAGAGTTCCAGCACAGCCGCCGCCAGCAAGTGCGCCGACGAGTGCCGGTAAACTTCCAACGCTTCCGGATCTCTGTCAGTCAGAATGCGGAGTTCAGCGTCCTTCTCCAGTGGACGGGTGAGGTCAATAAGATTCCCATTGTCCTTCGCGGCCAGCGCCGCATCCGCCAGCCGCGGGCTGATGGACTTTGCGATGTCGAGCGCGGTCGTGCCCTTGGGAACTTCCTTCACGCTCCCATCGGGGAGCTTCACATGAATGCTGTCTGGCATAAGCTGAGAACCTAAGGATGTTCTGAATCTTTCAGTTTATTGGAGGGCTTGGGGAGGGTCAAACGGGCTTACCTAACTAGTGGAGCGGCAAACGCCTTCATCCGCCGTGGCATTGGCAATGCTCAATGGCTAGCTGCGGGTCGAAGGATTGCCGGACGAGGCATCCGGGGCGCCATTCTTGACTTGATTTTAATTCACTATCTTCGCGCCAGCCGAGAAAGGGTTGTTGTAGGGGTCGCGCCAAGTCCACGGATATTTTTGCGGGTCGTCGATCAGCCCTCTGCGCACCGGATTTTGAAGAACGTAGTCGATCTTCGCATCCAGACTCTCTGAGGAACGAATCACGCGATCAAACGATTCCTCCTGCCAGACCGTTCGATGAGTCTGGAGCCTCCGATTGATGGCGTGCGAAGACGCTCCCTTGATGCCCTTCAGAACTTCCGCGAGAGAAACGACCTCGCTACTCGCTTCATCGATCAACGGCGTCAGCACCAGGTGCACGTGTTCGGGCATAACTACTGCCACGCGGAGGCGGTACCTGATTCCATGATCGTGAACGCAACATCCGAGGACCACATCCCGGGCCCAGTCGGGAAGCTCCTGCCGAAACTTTGTGTTGAACGTGAGGAAGTGCGGCGTTGCGTCGCGTTGCATGTGCGGCAGGTTGCGACGGTAAAACTGCATCGGAGGATAGTGCCACAGGAGTGGAGAAATCGACGAGCGCAATCGATAGAAAATTTCAAGACGGGTTCCGAAACAGGAAAGGTCTAGTGGAGCGGCGGACGCCCCCGTCCGCCGTTGCAGCCGCAATGCTCACTGGCCAGCTTCGTGACGAAGGCTCCCCGGACGGGGGCGTCCGGGGCTCCATTGGCTTGCTATTCTCTGTGCGACGCGTGGAGCGGCGGACGCCTCGTCCGCCCTGGCTTGATGAACTACCCTCCGCTCTCCTTCTTCGCCGTTCCGATGTACCACTGGTTCCCGAACGCATCCGTCACAGCACCGACGCGGTCACCGTAGGGCTGATCCGCCGGCTCGTGAATGGACGTTGCCCCTGCCGTGATTGCCCGCCGGTACGTCGCATCGACATTCGGCACATACAGGTAGAACATCGACTTCATGGGCTGATACTTGCCGTGGGCCTCGCCCATTTCCAGGTGCGAAGTGCCGATCTTCAGCGTAGCGTGATGAACCACGCCGTCAGGCGCTGTGTGCCGCCCCAGTTCCTCAGCCCCGAAAGCACGCTTCAGGAAGTTGATCACTGGCTCGGCCCGCAGCGGGTGCAGATACGGCTGGACCGTGGGAGCGCCCGCCCACTTGTAGTTGTCTCCTTTGTAGGTCGCGATGTACCAATAGTTGCCGGCTGCATCGACCACGCTGGCCGAGCGTTCCCCGTAAGGCTGATCCGTAGGCTCATCAATCGATTTGCCGCCTGCCTGCAGTGCCCCCCGGTACGCTGCATCGCAGTCGCGGACATAGACATGAAACGCTCCCAGCGCCGGGTCTCCCTTCCAGGCCAGCCCCGGGCCTCCCCCGCCGATCATCAGCATGGAGTCTTCGATTCGTACTTCGCAGTGATAGCCTCCTGCCGAGCCTACGTCGCGGAAGGTCTCTTCGGCGCCGAATGTTTTCTTCACGAAGTTGATTTCGCTTTCCGCATCTTGCGCGACCAGGTACGGGGTCACCGTGTGGAAGCCTTCGCGAACTGGATTGACGCTGGGCTTCGGCGCCTTCGCCTTGAGGGCGTCCATCCGCCGGTGCATTTCCTCCACCGACATTTCCTCCTTCACCGTGGCGAGGTTCCAGGTGTATCCAAACGGATCGACGAAGTTGCCTTCGCGATATCCGTAGAACTGGTCCGAGACGGGCATGGAAACTCTCATTCCCGCCGCAACGGCACGGGCCGCCGAGGCGTCGACATCGTCCACAAAAATGCGGAACGATACGGGAGAATGGCCCCAGGTTTCCGCGCTCAGCCGGCCACCCTCCTCCCACTCATCCGACAGGCCAATCAGCGAATCGCCGATTTTGATCTCGGCATGGGCAATGCGGCCACCCGCTTCAAATCGGAAGGTCTCGATCGCTCCCATGGCTTTCTCGTAAAACTCAATCGCTCTTGCGGCGTCTTTCACCGTCAGATGTGGTATCGCAGTGGTGCGCAGGGTTGTAACAGGCTCGGCTACGGTAGTCATAGTTTTTCTCCCTTCCAGTAATTCGGTTTTCAGTTGATCCTTGAAACTCTCGCGCGGCAGGTCGCGCAGATCGGCGGCAATGCGTACTAGAGGCTCGATGCTCGCTCCCACTTTGGGAGGCTTGCCGTCGGCCCGGGCAAGCATCGCATCGATAGCCCGGTTCAGCTGCTCGATCTGCTTCGGATCGTTATTTCCCGGATTCAGAGAGCGCTTAGGCATCGGCACCCTCCATGCGCTCCCGCAGGCTGCTTAGCGCGCGGAACTGCAGCTGCTTCACCGCGCCCTCAGTCTTGCGAATTTCCTGTGCCACTTCCTTGATGCTTTTCTGTTCCACAAACCGCAACACTACAACGCGCCGCTGCTCGGCCGGCAAGTTTCCGACAAGCCGGAACAGTGTGGCTCGCCGCTCCACCTCTTCGATCTCGGCCGGACTGGCTTGCGCCGACTCGATCTGCTGCGGATCGTCAGCAACCTGCTCACGCCCCGAACGCTGCCAGCGATCGGATATCAAGTTCGCTGCGATCCGGAAAAGCCACGCCGAGAATGGAATTCCCCGCCACTCAAATCGCTTCAAGTTTGCCAACGCCTGATGAAAGACCTCCGAAGTCAGGTCTTCCGTTTCCGCGCGGTTTCCCACGCGCCGTACTACGTACGCGTAAACCCGTGCAAAGTTATTCTCATAGAGCTCCGCAAAGCGAGACGGGTCCTTCTGTGCAGCCTCGATCAGAAGCCGCTCGTCCGCTTCTTTCTTCAGAACCTTCAACGAGATCTCCGCGGGTTGGAGTACATAAGGGTAACTGGCGAACGGGAGAAAAGGTTACGGGGAAAAGAATTGTTATGCCGAGATCGGGGCTTGATCGTAGTACAAATCCTGAATCGCCTTCTGGACTCTGCCTGACACCGCTTCCAGATCCCGCAATGTCAGCCCCGCGGTCGAAATCGGCTCGCCCACCCGCATTTCCAGCGGCCGGCACTTGATGTGATAGGTATCCATCGGCAGCAATTCATAGGTCCCCACCAGTGCCACCGGGACGATATCGACTTGCGCCTTGATGGCCAGAAAGAATGCGCCGGACAGGAACGGCTTGATCTCGCCGTCGGGCGTTCGTCCACCCTCCGGGAAAATCACAAGTGGCAGCCCTGCCTTCAGTCCTTTGAGCGCAGCGCGGATGCTGCTGATCGAATGGGACGGATTCTGCTGATCGATACAGACTTGCCCCGAACGCTTCAGTTGCCAGCCCACCACCGGATACGACAACAACTCTTTCTTGAAGGCGATGCGGAACTGGACGTAGACGTGCGCCCTCGAGGTGTCAATCTTTCCCAGGCCAATTACCTTCACCGGCGAAAAGATCGTCTTCATGATCAACCACGACCAGGCCCGCGAAAACCAGTGCAAGCGGCGTCCACCGCGGTCGAACAACCCACCAGGCAGCGCTAACAATCCCATGACCACTGTGTACAGCCAAATGAGCGGATCAAGAATCAAGTACGACCGCATACGGCTCAGCCAGCCGTACTCGGCGTCGGGGATCGCATGCGGGCTCGGGCGGGGCGTAGACACCGCGGCCGCGCCGGTGGCGCCCTCTTCCACCTGATCCACCGATGAGTTCACTTCCGTCACACTTCTATTCTAGGGGAAATCCGCTCAGGAGTGCTCAGACTCCGGTCCCGAGCAGACGCATCGCTTCGCCCACCACGTAGATCGATCCGGTAATCACGATCACGGCATCTTGTCTTGCCAGAGACTTTGCCCGCTGCAAGGCCTCAGTCACATCTGCGGCGGTCTCAATCTCTGCCCCGGTTCGCTCTGCCTCCTGGCGAATCTCTTCCGGCGAAGCCGAGCGGGGATTTTCTGCTCGCGTGGCAATCACCCGGTCCGCCAGCGGAAACAGAATCTCTGTCATCTCCGAGATTGCCTTGTCCCGCATGGCGCCGAAAACGAAAACCAGCGGACGGTCTTCGTAGCTCTCCGAAAGGGCCGAACGCAGTGCCCATGCGCCCGCGGGATTATGTGCGACGTCGAGTACAATCTCGGGCCAATCCTCATGAGCATTGATTACTTGGAACCGCCCAGGCCACCGCGTCTGACGAATCCCGCGCTCAATTGACGCGGACGTGATGCCGGCATAGCCTTGCTTGCTCAACTCCTCAGCCGCGGCGATGGCCAGCGCCACGTTGCGCAACTGGTGCCGCCCGACAAGCGGCGTCTCCACAAGAATCTCGCGCCCCATCACCAGCAGCGGGTAACGATACAAGGAATGGCTTCTGCTCTCCCCGGCGTTCTCTGCGTGATCACCGGCGAAATGCTTTTTCTCGGTACCCGGTACCAGGTACTGGGTACTGCCCGGCGAAACCGGCGGCACGTAGGGAACCGCGCTTATACCCCGCGCCCCTAACTCAAGAATCGCATTCCCGATGACATCGTTGGCTTCGGGCTGTTGCGGAAGGGTAACGACCACTCCCCCGGGACGAATGATTCCAACCTTCTCGCGCGCGATCTCGGTTACGGAATTGCCGAGAAACTTCTGGTGATCGAGAGCGATATCCGTGATGACACTGACCAACGGTTGGACGACATTCGTGGCGTCCAGACGCCCGCCCATCCCCACTTCGAGCACCGCAATGTCCACCTTTTCGCGGGCAAAGCGCTCAAGGGCAATGGCGGTCATCACCTCGAAAAAGCTGGGATGCCAGGGCAACTCTCCCCGGTCCACAAGGTTGCTGGCGACGCGATCCACTTCGCCGTGTATTTCCGCAAAATCGTCGTCGGTGATTTCCTGTCCATCGATCCGGATGCGCTCGTTAATGCGTATCAGGTGTGGCGACGTATAGAGGCCCGTCTTCACCCCGGACGCCTGCAAGATTGAAGCCAGAGTCGCGGCAGTTGACCCTTTCCCGTTCGTGCCCGCAATGAGCACACTCGGAAACCGCGTCTCCGGGTGCGACATAGCCTCGAGCAACACCTTCATGTGGGCCAAATCGAACTTATGCGAGGCCGTTTGTGCCAACTCGTGGCCGAGCGCAAACATGCTGGCGATTGCGGTTTCGTAGGACATAAAACAGCCATCAGCCGTCAGCTATCAGCTGTCAGCTTGAACCTCAGATTACCAGCCTCTGAGGCCCTGAAAAAGTTCCCTTAGGTTTGGGCTGAGGGCTGATAGCTGAGAGCCGACGGGTTGCTTACGCCGCCATAAAGTCCAGCGCCCTCGCGATATAGGGTTTCAGCTGTTTGCGATGGACGACGGCATCGAGCATTCCGTGCTCCAGCAGGAATTCACTTCTCTGGAAGCCTGCCGGCAGCTTTTGGCGGATCGTCTGTTCGATCACGCGCGGGCCGGCGAATCCGATCAGCGCTCCGGGTTCGGCAATGTTCAAGTCACCCAGCATGGCAAATGACGCAGTGACTCCCCCGGTCGTCGGATCGGTCATCAGCGAGATATAAGGCACTTTCGATTCATCGAGACGGGCAAGCGCCGCCGAAATTTTTGCCAGCTGCATGAGACTGACCACACCTTCCATCATGCGCGCACCGCCGGATGCCGAAACAATAATCAGCGGACTATGGGAGTCGAGCGCGCGTTCTACCGCGCGGGTGATAGCCTCGCCGACCACGGCTCCCATGCTGCCTCCGATGAACGCATACTCCATGACGCTGGCGATCACCGGGCGTCCCAGCAACTTGCCTTGCGCGTTAATCACCGCATCGTTGAGGCCTGTCTCCTCCTGGGCCTGCCGCAGTCGCCTTGAATAGGGCTTCAGGTCCACGAATTTCAGCGGGTCAGTCGAGACCAGGTTATCGTCCAAGATTTCGTATTTGCCGTCGTCGAGGAGTTGCGCCAGCCGCGTGCGAGCGTCGATCCGGAAATGCTTTTCGCACTTCGGGCAGACATTCATGTTCTCCTCCAGATCTTTCTTCCAGATGATCTGGCGGCAGCCTTCACACTTCACCCACAACCCCTCGGTGCGGACTTTCTTCTCGCCCGAAGTGTCCAACTCGCCGGATTCGCGCTTGAACCAAGCCATAGGATTGGTGATTTGCGATTGTTGATTGTTGATTAAAACCCGCGTGCTCGACGTTTTAATCAACAATCAAAAATCAACAATCAAAAATTGATTAGTACTCAATCCCTCTCTGCGCCATCACACCCTTCTCATACGCATGCTTAACCTGGCGCATCTCGGTGACCGTATCGGCGACCTCGACAATTGTGGGGTGCGCATTCCGGCCCGTCAAGATGACGTGCACCATTTCCGGCTTCTGCTTCAGGCTCTCGACCACCTTGGCCGGGTCCAGCATCCCGTAGCTGATGGCGTAGTTGATCTCATCAAGAACGATCAGATCCCATTCCCCAGATCCTATCGCCTTCGCGGCTTCCGCCCAGGCTTCCTCCACCATACGCACATCTTCCGGATCGGGCTTCTCTGCCCCCACTTTCACAAATCCGCGGCCCATCTGTTTCATGACGAACTTGTCGCCGAATACCTTCACTGCATCCAGTTCGCCATAGTGCCACGACCCCTTCAGGAACTGCAGCATGAGGACGCGCATCCCCTGCCCCACCGCCCTCAAGGCCGTGCCCATGGCTGCAGTTGTCTTGCCCTTGCCGGGCCCGGTGTTGACGATGATGAGACCGCGACGGACGTCAGGCATGTCTGAGTGGGACGGTTGATTCTACTAGAAGCGGTCCACTAAGTCTCTCAGCACTGGCCTTCACATAGTGTCGGAATTAACCACCAAGGACACGAAGGAGCACCTAGGAAACCCTCAGGTCATACCTTCGTGTGACTTCGTGTCCTTTGTGGTCGATGAATTTTAGGACACCGCGCGAGCCTCCATGAATCATTATGAGACTGAAAATCACCGACTCTGGGCTGGGAAAACTTGAAACAAAAAGACAATGGTCCCGTCTTTACAGCAAGGATCGCTTTCTCGTAACTTGTGACATGTCTGGTGAGTTGTTTGGATGAATCTTGTAAGTACTGAACTTTTCCACGGAACTCTTGCATCGAAGATTGCGTAACTCGGGTCAGGCAGATCTCTGTCCCCTCGCCAAAACGCGGAGGTCTCATCGTGACTAACAAGTGTTTAGTGTTGTTGTGGTCGGCGCTCGCGGTCCTGCCCGCCTTCGCCGCCCAACATGTGGCCGTTCACCCCAGGCCCTCCTTCCAGTCAGGCGACCAGGACACGATTCGCGAGATTGTCGACATGGAGCGCCAGTCAAAGGATGCGACCCTTCACCGGGATGCGGAGTTCACCAGGCGTATCCTCGCCGAAGACTACGTCGCCATCACTCCTCTGGGTCAGGTCACAACCAAAGAAGACGCCATCTCCGCCCGCAGGAGTGGCCAGCTTCGCTATGAAGCCATGAATGTGACTGACATGGTCGTTCGTATCTATGGGGATACGGCCGTGGTCACCGCTCGCGCCGACGTCAAGGGCCATCAGCTGGGAGAAGATTTCAGTGGACCCTATCGCTACACCCGAATCTGGGTTCGCCGGAATGGGCATTGGCAAACCGTGAGCTATCACGCTACTGTTACCCAGTAGGATCAAGGAACGACGTGGCGCTCGACGGACATGTGCGGTGCAATTGCATACTGGAAGGCCGGGCCAAGCCGCACCCCTTTCCGGAGAGACTCACCTTCGATGAGACCGGCGAACCCGTGATCACTGACGACTCTCCCGACGAAGACTGGGACGCACACGACCTCTGGGTGGGCGAATCGTGCGAACATGGCGGCTTTCTTCTCTCCCTCCCGTTGGGGAACATAACGCGGATCGGACACCTCCGGACATTCCTGCGTAGTCTGGAAGGGAATCCGGGACCGCGCTTCCCGCTTCTCCTGAAGAAGGTCATTTACGACGGTACCCACAGTGGCGATTCGATCGCCACGGAGCTTGTACCGGAACTGATGAAGGAAGTAGACACCGTGCTCCACTCCAGCGACATTCTGGCCGAGTCCGAGAAAGAATTCTTTGGCAACATGAAGCTCTTGTGCCAGGCCAGCATTGACACAGGGAATCCAATCTTGTTCTGAAGATCGCCGGCTACCCTACTTCCACCAGGCCGTAGGTCTGTTGCCAGCGCGCGTGCATGTGGACCAGGGCGCGACTGAGCTCTTCGGGTGAGATTTCGGAGTTTGGTCCCGCAACCACGGCCGCGGCTTCGCGTTTCGCCGCTTCTAGCAGTTGACGGTCTCGAATGAGGTTGGCGATGCGGAAGCTGGGCATCCCCGCCTGGCGTGTGCCGAAGAACTCTCCGGGACCACGCAGTTCGAGATCGAGCTCCGCGATCTGGAAGCCATCGTTGGTGCGAACCATCGCATCGAGGCGGCGCTCGCCTTCCTCGCTCACTTTCCCGCCAGTCATCAGAACACAATAGGACTTGGCGGCTCCGCGTCCAATGCGGCCTCTCAGCTGGTGCAGTTGGGCGAGACCGAAGCGCTCCGCGTGCTCGATGACCATGACGGTCGCATTGGGTACGTCGACGCCAACTTCGATGACGGTAGTGGCCACCAGGATCTGCAGCTCGCCCTTCTGAAACATGCGCATGACTTGCTCTTTCAGGTCGGAATCGAGCCGTCCGTGCAGCAGCCCGACCTTGAAGTCGGCAAAGATGCGGCCACTCAGCTCGCGGTACATCTTGATAGCGGCCTTGAGTTCGCTTTCCTCGTTCTCCTCGATGACGGGATAGACCACATAGGCCTGATGCCCCACCGTCACTTGCTTGCGCACAAATTCCCACACTTCAGGCGAGCGCTCATCAACGATGCGGCGCGTTACGATTGCCGTGCGCCCGGGCGGAAGTTCATCGAGCACGCTCAGGTCAAGGTCACCATACAACGTGAGGGCAAGCGTGCGAGGAATCGGTGTCGCAGTCATGACCAGTACGTCAGGCTCAGCAAGACCTGAGTGTGACCGGGCTTCTGACCTGGGCAAAGCTCGGCTGCCTTCTTGTCCCTCGCCCGATTTCCTCATCAGCCTCAGCCGCTGCATCACCCCGAACCGATGCTGCTCATCCACAATCACCAGGCCCGGCTTCGAGAATTCAACTTTCTCTTCCAACAAGGCATGAGTACCAATCACCAGTTGAGCATTCCCCTGCGCAATGTGTCGCCGGATTTCACGCTTGCGATCGGACTCCAGTGACCCGGTCAGCAGCACGATCTTGTACCCGGCATTCTCCAGAATCCTCCGCGCCGAAAAGTAATGCTGCTGGGCCAGGATCTCGGTCGGAGCCATCAGCGCGACCTGGTATCCGTTCTCGATGGCAATGATGGCTGCTTCGAATCCCACGATCGTCTTGCCCGATCCGACATCACCCTGCAGCAAACGTCGCATGGGGTAAGGCTTCTCCATGTCACCCGCAATTTCTTTCAGCACCCGTTTCTGAGCCGCTGTTGGGTGAAACGGCAGGATTTTCTTGATCGCCGCACGAACGCGTTCGTTGAGCCGAAATGGGATTCCGGTCTGCGCCTTCTGCTGGCGACGTTTGAGTTCCAGTCCCAGTTCAACGAAGAAGAGCTCATCGAAGATCAACCGGATATGAGCTGGTGTGCGCGAGGACTGCAAATCTTCAAGGCTCTCCCCGGCTTCCGGCCAATGCACCTTCCACAACGCCTCCCGTGGTGAGACCAGGCTCAGGCGAGAGCGCACGACGCCAGGGATCGCTTCCGGCAAGTCGGGGTTCAGATTTTCTAGAGCGGTGCGAATAATGCGGCGAAACCAGCGAGATGTAATTTTCCCCTGACCCGCCGATTCGTAAATCGGTACGATACGTCCAATTTCGAGCGACTCTGCTGCCTTCTTTTCCGCGCTTCCGTCTACGCCATCGCCCGCATCGCCGAGCATTTCGTATTGAGGCTGGATTATCTGCAACTCGCCTCCGCGGTCTTGCTCGACCTTCCCGTACAGGGCAATCATCTGGCCGGGAGCAAATTTTCCCTGCAAGTAGGTACCGTTGAACCACATGCAGCGCAACCGCGATCGTCCTTGGCCGACCGTCAGCTGGAAAATTGGCATGCGGCGCGTACGAAAAAGTCCCGAGTTACGTACCTCACCGATCACGGTGGCCATCTCGCCCGCACGCAACTCGGAGATCCCGCGCGGGTTGAGCCGATCTTCATAGCGAAAGGGCAGATAATGAAGAAGGTCGTCGACGGTGGAGATGCCCTTGGTGGCCAGAATTTCGGCGATCCGCGGGCCGACGCCCTTGATGTACTGAACCGGGGTGGAAAGCTCAAGCATGCGGAAGGGTTCCGCACAAATGTTAGCAGGATTGGACCCCGGCGCCCGGCCAGCCGGCCAGAGGTGCGGCGGTGTCTAAAACATCGGTGATGGTGAATTTGCTGCAGGCCTTCGTCGCCGTGGTGTTAGGAAACATCGTGTACTTCATTCTGGCACCGTCCTTACCCTCAATGGCCCGACATCGCCCGCTTCACCTGGACCTGGGGATGCTTCTAGATTTCTGGTTCTGCCTGGTGGCGTACGGGTTGATCCGTACCGCCAGAAGGTGGCGATGACCTGCGAGAACGTTGTGGTTCCCCGCTGAACCAAGTTACTTTCGGCACCACATGACTCTTACTCCCGAGGGTACAATCCACATGTAAATGGCTAAGATCGCCGTCCTTTACGACGCTGGCCAGGCTGTGCTGTCCACTTTTGATCCGGATGAAGTGCTGCAGCGCATTCTGGGCATCGCTCGTGACTATTTCCATCTGCAGAATGTCGCCATCTTGTTGCTTGACAAGGAGGCCCAGCAGCTGTGCGTCCGCTCGCAGATTGGCTGGGATGAGGGACAGGATCAGATTCGTCTCGGGCTAGGCAAGGGGCTAACGGGAGCCGCCGCGGTGAAGAAGCAGCCAGTGTACGCTCAGGACGTCACTAAGGACTCGCGCTATATATGCACCGCCCAGTCCACTCGCTCGGAACTGGCGATTCCGCTGATGGTGCGGGACGAGGTGGTAGGCGTACTGGATTGTCAAAGTGACCAGCTCGACCCCTTCGACAAAGACACGATCGAGCTCCTCACCCTGTTTTCGACCCAGGCCTCGATGGCACTACAGAACGCGCGCCTGTACACACTGGAACGGCAACGCGCCCGGCAATTGGAAGCAATCAATGCCATTGCGCAGCAGAGCACAGCCGTTCTCGATCTTGAGGAACTGCTCTCCCGCGTGTGCTGCCTGATCCAGCAGGCATTCCAGGTCTCGCATGTCTCGTTGTTCTTGCGTGACGAAGGTGAACTGGTGTTGCGTGCGCATCATGGAACATTGACGCCGCGAGCTCCCGCGAACATGCGCTTCCCCGCCGGTCAGGAGCCCTGGTCAAGCATTCTTGCAACCAGCGGTTCGTTCATCGAGAAGGATCTGAGTGGGACTCCGGAGAGTCTCAAGTTCTTCGTGGAATCGGCATCGCGGTTGAGCATTCCTCTGGTTTCGTTCGGGCAAACTCTGGGCGCGCTGACTCTCGACAGCTCTACCCCGAATGCGTTCCGGGAGAGTGAGCTGAGTTCTCTGGAATCCGTAGCCGACATTTGCGCGACTTCCATCCAGAACGCGAACTACGTCGAGCGTATGAAGCAGCTCGCCTACCTCGATGGCCTGACCGGCATCTTTAACCGGCGGTTTTTCGAGCTGCGGATCATGGAGGAGATTGAGCGTGCCCGCCGCTACGGCACGGGAATGGCCGTCATCATGGCTGACATTGACACGTTCAAGCCGTTGAACGATGAGTTTGGCCACCTGCTGGGAGACGAAGTACTGCGACAGGTTTCGTCGCTGTTCCACCAGCAGCTGCGAAAGATTGATGTCGTATGTCGCTATGGAGGCGAGGAATTCGCGATTCTGCTCAGCCAAACCAGCGCACAACATGCGGTTACCGTGGCCGAGAAGTTGCGAAGGATCGTGGAAACATGGCAATTTCCCGGCGTGCCGCGAAGAGTGACGGTCAGCGCAGGAGTAGCGGCTTTCCCCGATCAGGGCACCACGCGAGATGAACTGGTGCGCGCCGCCGACAACGGCCTGTACGCCGCGAAGCAAGCCGGCCGGAACCGCGTGTGCTCAGCCCCTTCAGCCCGCGGGGCCTCAGCGGGCAATTAGTTTCTGGCGATCCGTTTTGGGTGGCGTCCATTGGCAAGTGGAGCGGCGTTTCCAAGCGCTTCTAAGACTCCCGCGTTTTTTAGCAAGGGCTTTAGCAGCCGCGGAAAACCGCCCTACGACTGTCTGAAAATCATGCCTGCACTCGAAAAAACTCGATCCAGGATAACGCTTTGAAAGGGCGCGGCTTCAAGCCGCGCCGTCAAGCTGCACAATCAGTGCGGCTTTAGCCGCTGAGGTAACATTCGACGCCTGTCAGATGTTCAGCCAGTTGTGTTGCAACTCCATCTGCAACTTAAGCATCTCGTTCCGCAGCTTTTCCTGCTCCTTCTTCATCTTTTCTTGCTGCGGCTTCAATTCTCGTTTGAGCTTCTCCGCCTGCTCGCGCATCTGTTTCTGTTGCGAGCACCTGGACGTTTGCAGCTGCTGCGAAGCCTTCACTGCCTCTTCAGACGCCATTTCAATCGCCGGTTCGAGCCGCGCAATTTCATCCTGCATTTCGCTTAACCGGGCATAAGAGTCCGCGTCAAGCAGCGGTTCGTCAAAGCTCTCTTCTTCGAGCAGCTCGCCAGAGTCCTTGCGCTCGGGAAGAGTCAGGTTCAGGTTCTGTTCTTTCTTGTCGCGAATCACCCCAACGCTGATGGGTCCGCTGTGCGGTCGCAAAGCATGCGTGAAGTCACTGGTGTCCTGAACAACCTGATTGTTGACCTTCACAATCACGTCGCCCGCATGGAATCCCGCTTTCTCCGCGCGGCTGCCCTTCTCCACCGAGCGGATCAGCACACCCTTACCACCCTTCACGCCAAAGAACTCGCCCAGCTGTGGGGTGAGATTTTCCACCATCAGCCCAGTCCGGGCCGAGGAGCGGACCACGACGACATTAATTTCTGGGATCTCCATGTCGGGCATGTTCGGCATCGCCGGCATTTCGAAGTGGAAATCCTTCGCCTTCGGCATATGCGCGAATTCCTTACGGCGATCCCCCAGCTGAACTTTCACGGTCACCGGCTGACCATCACGGCTCAGGCCCAGGGTCACCACCCGCCCCGGAGGGGTTTCGCGAATCATGCGGCGCAACTGCGCTCCACTCTCGAGTGGCGCGCCGTTCATGGTCAAGATGACGTCGTGCTCCTTGATACCCGCCTTGCCTGCCGGCGCATCCTGGTCGACCATGGTCACTTCGACACCCTTTTCATCCTTCAACTTCAGGGCGCTCAGCCGTTCGGTAGTAACGTCGCTGACATCCACCCCAAGATAGGCGCCAGTGCCGGATTCCTCGCTGGGAATCCCGAGCAGAGGCGTCGGTGGATCGACGGACCAGTTTTGTGCGGCGTGGGAGAGACTAAACAGCAAAGGCAACAGAGCAATGCTCGCGAGAACGTATCTACGCATGGTTCATTCCCTCGACACTGTGGTCTTAAATGTTGCTACTGCTTATCAAAAGCAGCGGCTCGATCATGCCGCTGGCTCTTGCAACAAATTCGTCAGCGGCCGGCGCGCTTCAGATAGATGTCGCCCGTCGCCGTATGAATTTTCACCACTGGACCGCCGCCGTTCAGCCTGCCGTCCGCGGTAAGCGTCTTCGGGCCATACGGTCCGCCTTCGCTCGCGATGTGAATATCCGGAAAATCCGAAGTGATGCGGTGTCCATTGCCCAAATCGACGCTGGCGCGCACAGTCACTGCTACATCAGACGCGATGTAAACCGTGATGTCCCCCGCCCCCGTCTCGATCATGGAATCGCTGCGCTCGCCCCCGGTGTTGACCAGCTTCACGACGATGCCACCCGCTCCAGTCTCGACGTGAGCCGACGGCACCCCGTAGAGTTCAATGCCTCCCCCACCCGTCTGAGCATGCACGTGGCCCTTGGCAGAAGCAAGATGGATGCTGCCGCCGCCAGTGTCAACATCGACCGGCCCATTGATATCGCCAAGATCGATGCTGCCTCCACCGGTGGAAACCTTGGCTTTGCCGTTGCACTGCTTGAGCTCGATACTTCCCCCGCCAGTCTCGATGGTGGCGCCTTGCCCCGCGGACTGAATATTCACGCTGCCGCCGCCCGTTTCGGCGACCACCTTGCCATTCGCGTGGTGAACCTCAATCGATCCGCCGCCAGTGTGCAGGCCGATGTCTCCGGTAATAGTCCCTACGTCGATAGCTCCGCCCCCGGTCTCGGCATTTACACCTCCGCCTATGTCATCCAAGCGCATGGCGCCGCCACCGCTCTCCGCATCGACCTTGCCACTCACACCCATGGCGTCGATGCCCCCGCCGTCGGTCTCAAGTTTGACCCAGGCCATTTCGCGCGGAACGTTGATGGTGAACTCGCCAGAAAAATGGCGTGGAGGCTTGCCCTGCCAGTCGCCCGTGATCCACGCAGTGTCGCCCTTGACCCAGGCAGTGACTTTGAAGTTTTCGAATTGGCGGCGTGCATCCTGCTCGGACGAGGTCTTGGCCCGTGTATGAACCATGTAATTGATGGCTTGCTGCTGCCCGCCTCGCAGAATGACCGAACCCGCATCGACTTTGACCCGCAAGTTCTTCACCGCGGTCAGCGTGCCTGTGATTTCCTGACTCCAGGCTCCGCCATCGCGGGATATGTGTGACTCTTGTGCCAGGGCCAGCGGCACAAGCAGGGCCACCGCGAAGGTGAGCCCGACGAATTGTGGCGAACGTTTCAAAGTAAACACCTCGGTTCAATCTGTCAGATCTACAAAAACTTCGTTAATCAATTTCCGGCAACTGGGCCAGCATGGTGCGGGCCTGCGACCGGATGTACTGGCTCGAATCTTTGGCGGCCAGCGTCATCAGCACTCCGCGCACGCTGCCGTCCGCTTTTACCGGTTCAATCAGCCGCATGGCTTCGGTGCGCACGCCCGCATTGGTGTCATTCACCAGAGCGGACAGCACCGCGTCACGGACGCGAGTGTCATCTTTCACGAATCCACCCAGCGCATCCATCACCTTCAGACGCACGCCAGGGTTCGAGTCGTTCTGCAGCCGGTCAATCAGCAGTTCGCGAATCTGGATATCGTTCGGCTTACGGGTCAGCACATCCACCGAATCCATGCGCACGCCGGAGTTGTAGTTATTGCGCGCCGCATACAGCAGTAGTTGCTGGATGCGCTGATCATTCAGCGAGCCCTGTGCTTCCTGGGTGGAAACGGTGTTGTACTTGATGTTGATCTGATTCGTAGAAGGGTCTTGGGTAACAGATTGAATTCCGGTGATTGCGGCTTCGGAAGGAGTACCTGTCGCGCTAGAAGGTGCCGTGATGCCTTGCGGCCCATGCCCGACCAGCTTGTAGGTGGTTCCAATTCCACCAGCGAAGCCGAGAATAAGAATCGCCGAGGCCAACGCGGGCGAGAACTTTACTTGCCGCAGCCAGTTGGCCGGATCGAAAGCCAGCTTCTGCCAGAAGTGGCCCTGCTCAACGGTTTCGAGCCCTTCCTGCAAACGCATGCGCGAGGCCGTAAGCAGGTTGGGTGTCGGCTCCACTACCGGAGTCTGTGAAAGCAGTGCGTGAAATTCCTGCTCCGCCTTCAGTTCCGCTGCGCAATCCGCACAGCGAACCACGTGCTGTTCCAGTTCGTGACGAGCATCATCGGCAAGCTCGCCATAAACCTGCAACACGATATTTTCTCGTACCCATTCACACTTCATAGTGTCACCTTCATGTGGGGACAGCCCCCCACGCCTGCCCTGAGCGAAGTCGAAGGGGCTGTCCGGCCGAGCGAAGCTCGGCTCGCCTTCACCTCATATCCGCCAGCGCCCCGCGCAACTTCTGCGTGGCCCGGAAGAGGGTATTCTTGGCGGTCTCTTCCGTCGTATGCAAAATCTCTCCCACGGTTCGCAGCTTCAACCCGTGGTAATGCTTCAACTCGAAAACCATGCGCTCGCGCGGCGTTAGCTTTTCCAGCGCCCCGGAGATTCGCGCCCCCAGCTGCCGACGCATCAAATCGCGTTCCGGATTCGCTCCCGCCCGCCCGTCCGGCACCTGGTCGAGCAGGTCGTACTCCCCGCCCGACGCGTCTTTCACCACCGGAGCATCTTCCTTGCGCACCTGCTTCTTGCGCAGATGATCCAGACACAGATTGGTCACAATCCGGTAGATCCACGTGTAGAAGGAACACTCGAAACGGAAGCTGCCAATGTTCTTGTAGGCCTTGAGGAAGGCGTCCTGGTAGACGTCCTGCGCCTCGGGCTCATTGCCGGCGAGATGAAGAGCCAGTCGCAAAACCGCCTGGTCGTAGTGGCGCACCAGCTCCTCGAAGGCGCCGCGGTTACCGCGCTGCGCCTCGCGGATCAGCATCGTGTCGTCTATGCGGCGTTCTTGCCCAGCCATGCGGTCCCGTGTACCGGTACTCTGGTTACCGCTGACTCTATCTCTCTCGCTCTTCGTTCCCGAAGGGGCCCGTTGGCCAACCGCAAATGGCACTACCCATGCATCGGCCGGCATTTATTGTGTCCTCTACCCGCCCGGTATCCATGCCATATCCGGGCTTGCACAGGAATAGACGGGGTGTCAGCAGAACCGTGAGCAGAAATTATAGAGGGTTAAGGCGATTTTCGGGGAGGCTAGGTGCTTCTTTCGCAAGGATTTAGGGTGAAACAGAACAGTCGAGGACAGGGCAACTTCAGAGTTTGGCATAGGAGATCCCCTGTTCTAAGATGCAAACCCGCGCCCTCTGGCGGCTGACGCCGCGACTCCCGGCTAGCGCGGCCCGAGCTCAGAACTCGGGCCAGGGATGTCGAATAACTACTCGGCCACTGCTTCCTTCTCGATAACGACCTTCAGGTGCGCGGTGACATCCTTGTGCAGCTTCACTGGGACAGTGAACTCGCCCAGTGTCTTCAGCGGCTCGTGCAGCTGGATCTTGCGCCGATCCACGTTGAATCCCTTTTTGGTGAGGGCGTCGCCGATATCGCTCGAGGTCACGGAGCCGAAAAGTTGATCGTGCTCGCCCGAATGGCGCTGGAACGCCACCGACACCCCGTCAAACTGCTTAGCGAGTTCCTCGGCCTGAGCCTTCTCCTTGGCGGAGCGGCGAACCGAGGCGGCCTTCATCTGCGCGATGACGGCTTTGTTACCTTCGCTGGCCTCAATTGCCAATTTGCGTGGCAAAAGGAAATTCCGTCCGTAACCTTCGGCAACCTTCACCACGTCGCCGCGTGATCCCAGCTTGGCTACATCTTCTTTGAGAATGACTTCCATAGTATGACTCCGATTTTGGGCTATCAGCCGTCAGCTTTCAGCTATCAGCAAATTCCAAACCCTCACAGGAAACAAGCTGAGAGCTGACAGCTGGTTTCTTACGATGCGCGCCCGGCAAATGGCAGCAGCGCGATGTTGCGCGCCTGCTTGATCGCCGCCGAGAGACGATGCTGGTGCGGCGAGCACACGCCCGTCAGCCGCCGCGGCACGATCTTGCCGCTCTCGGCAACGAACTGGCCGAGCAGCCGGTAGTCCTTGTAGTTGATATTCTCGATTTTCTCGACGCAGAATTTGCAGACCTTTTTACGTCGGAAAAACTTGCGTCCACCTTCACGCGGTGGTCCCCCGGGGCCCGAGCGGCCTCCAAAACGCGGACGATCGCCGCCGGAACGATCGCCGCGCGGGCCATCCCCACCCGATCGTTGTCCCTCGCGAGGTGCGTCGCCGGCCGGCCGTTCGGCCGCTGGTGTTCTGATTTCGTCAGCCATAAGTCTCCTTAGTTCAGTGGCCAGTGCTCATTGATCAACGATCAGTGACCAGTGGCCAGTCAAATCAAAATCGCTTTGTGCACAAGAACTGGCCACTGCCCACTGGCCACTGCTCTTCACGCCGTTGCAGGAGTTTCCGCCGCCGGTGCCGCAGCAGCTTCCGCGGCAGCAGCAGGTTGCGCGCTGACCTTCTTGCGTGCGTCGCGCAGCGCCTTGATCTTGTCGAGCCGCTTTTGCTCCTCGTCGATGCGGACAGTGAGGAACTTGATCACCGGCTCAGTTACCCGCAGACGGCGCTCCAGTTCGTGAATCACCGCGCCTCCACCCTCCACGGTCATCAGGATGTACACACCATCGTGAAACTTGCGGACCGCGTAAGCGAGACGGCGCTTGCCCATCTTCTCCACGCTCTTCACCGAGCCACCGGCAGGCGTCACCGTCGACCCCAGGGTGGCAATCAGTTTGTCCAAATCCTCGTCCGTCATGTCGGGACGAACGATAAACATCAGCTCATAAGTACGATTCATTCGCTATCTCCAAATCTTAAGCACTGGCCAGTGACCGGTGGTCAGTGATCAAAAAATCTCGCTTGTCTTACTGGCCACTGACCGATGATCACTGACCACTTTCTTCTTTCCGGTTGAAGCGGTTCATCGCCGCCGCCGGACCTTCCTTCAAAATCATTTTCACCGCTTCTTCCGCAGTGTCGAGCATCCCATCGACAACCTTCAGCTGCGCCTTACGCAGGGGAGACAGCAAGTAACGCTCGCCATCTTCCACCTTGCGCTCCGGCGCCACCCCGATCCGGATGCGCAGGAAATCTTTTGTTCCCAGCGCTCCGATAATCGACTCGATGCCTTTGTGCCCCGCCGAACTGCGCCGCGTGTGAATCCGCAGCGTGCCCAGCGGAAAATCCAGTTCGTCCTGAATCACGATCAGGTCCGACTCCGGCTTAACGTCGTGCTTCCTGACCAATTCCCCGACCGCCAGACCACTCAGGTTCATGTAGGTCTCAGGCTTGGCCAGCAGCACCTCAACTGCCTCGATCTCTACCCGCGCCGTAAGCGCCCGGCATTGCCGGTTCCGTACTTCAATCCCCAGGTCGCCCGCCATGCGATCAATCGCAAGGAAGCCCAGATTATGCGGCGTGAATTGATACTCGATACCGGGATTGCCGAGACCGACGATCAGTTTCACGCCACCATCCCGAACCACGTAGCGGCGGACGCATTCGTCCACCCTGTTTCGTAGTGCGAAGCCCTCGTGCCGGCGGCCGCGCTTCGCGCCCGGCCGGACGGGCGAATGCGCCCGTCCCTACGCAAGCTATTTTTTCTCCTTCTTCTCGGCCTTCTCCGGCTTCTCCGCAGGAGCCTCGGCGCCTTCCCCTTCGGTCTCCTGCTTGCCCTTCTTGATGACTTCGGGCTCCGCCGGGACCGCCGCCGCTTCCGCAGCCGCCACTTCCGGCGTGGCCACGACTTCTTCCTTCACCGACGTTACGTGCGCAACCGGCTGATTCGGGTCTGTGAGAAATTTCAATTTCTCGCTGTGCGGCAAATCCGACACGCGCAACACCGTGCCAAAAACCAGGTGGCTGATGTCAGCGTCGATGTGGCTGGGAATATCAGCCGGCAAGCATTCAACCTCGACTTCGCGCAGAATCTGCTCGAGAATGCCGCCCTGCGTTTTCACCCCTTCCGCTTCACCCGTCAGGAAGATGGGCACTGAAACTTTCAGAGCCCTGTCCATGGCAATGCGCTTCAGGTCGATGTGCAGCAGCTTGCCCTTGATCGGTTCGTACTGCCAGTCCACGATCATGGCCTTGGTCCGCTCACCGCCATTCAGCGTGAGATCGAAAATCGTGTTGTGGCCGGTCTCCGAGTGCAGAATGCGCAGCACCTGCCGCGGATCCACCGCTACGGACAGGGAGTCCTTGCCCGCCCCGTACACTACGCCGGGGACTTTGCCTTCACGGCGCACGCGCCGCGCGTCGTTCTTGGTTCCCGCTTCGCGCGGATGCGCTTCCAGAATGTTCGTTTCCAACGCAGTTGCCATAAATTCGTATCCTGTCTTCGATTCCTAATCTAGGTAAATAACTTACTGACTGAAGTTTCTTCGTGATTGGCCTGAATGGCGCGGCCAATCAATCCCGCGATCGAGAGGACGGTAATCTTGCCGCCCTTTTCCGTGCGCGCAGCAT
>WNEZ01003854.1_pt1 | contig 31080 bp, 34 predicted proteins | sample 5400521 | NCBI WGS metagenome assembly WNEZ01 (sample SAMN13153339, study PRJNA577476) | soil metagenome | isolation source: 120 cm saprolite under Douglas fir tree site 2 hole 1 replicate 1 | place: USA:California | collected 2015-04-18 | reverse complement strand
CCCGACTCCTGGAGCCCGCGGACCGCCTCGTCCGCATGCTCGGGCGAGTTCATGATGTGCGAGTGATCGACGAGCGTCGTGATGCCCGCATGCAGGGCCTCGAGTGCGCCCACATAGTTGCCCAGGTAGGCGTCCTCCGGCGAATAGAACGAGCCGAAGATCGAGCGCATGCGGCAGAAGTAGTCGAACAGGCTCCAGTCGGTGGCGCAGGTGCGCAGCTGCGTCTGCCAGACGTGCCGGTGCGTGTCGACGAAGCCCGGCGAGACGATGGCGTGGCGCGCGTCGATCACCTCGGCGTCGGCGGCCGCGATGCGGGGCGCGACCTCGACGATGGTGTCGCCGGCGATCAGGACGTCGCCCTGCGGCAGGATGCCGATGGCGGGATCCATCGAGACGACGGTTCCGCCCCTGACCAACAGGCGCTGCTCCGACACGGAGCGGTTCAATACCACGACCCGTCGCGAGCGGAGAAGGCGCGGCTATTCGACGCGCAGCAACGTCCCCCTCGTGTCAGGTGTCATGTGCTCCTCACGCGCGCTAGCCGCGCCGCTTGAAATACTGGATCGCCCGCTCGTGCCGTTCGGCCTCGGCCCGGGTCTTGAAGGTGCCGAGGTTCTTGCGCTTGCCCGTCTCCGGGTCCTTCTTCCGCGAGTAGAGCCGATAGCGTCCGTCTTCGAGCTTGCGGATCACGGCGCTTCGGTGGCGCGGACGAGGGGAGACTCCTCCGGCGTGAGGCCGCTCATCCGGACGCTCTCCTCCCAGAGAGAGCGCGCGCGGTCGAGGTCGTAGGAGGCATCCGACGACGGCGCTGCGCGCCACCGAGCGTGCGACGGGAAATACTTTCCCGAGACCTGCGCGAGCGCCGGGTCGAGGACCAGCCCCGCGAGGGCCCGGCCGGCCTTGGGCGCCGGGTTGATGCCGGAGACGAGGGGCGTCAGCAACCATGCGGCGCCGGGGAGAACGCGATACCAGATGAAGCGCAGGACGGCCGGGTAATCGCGTGCCAGTCCCGAGCCCGGTACCAGGCCTGGGTCGAAGGCGTTCACGGTGACCTTGCCCCCGTCATTCGACAGGCCCGCCGCGGCCATCCGGCGGACGAGCTCGTAGGCGAACCACAGGTTGCAGAGCTTGCTGTTCACGTACGCGAGCCGGCCGTCGAAGCCATCCGGGCGCGGGCCGCCGGTCGCGGCGAGCGTCCGGACGTCGCTGATGCTGGGCTTCGGCATCCCCGTCCTGAGCTTCGGGTCGTGCACGCCGGAGGAAACGATCACGATGCGCGCGGGCGCATGCGCGAGCAGGCGGCCGAGCAGCAGGTTGGCGAGCAGGAAGTGGCCCAGGTGGTTCACGGCAAAGGTGAGCTCGAAACCATCGGCGGAGAGACGCGGCCCCTTGCTCACCTGGAGCCCGGCATTGCAGACGAGCGCCCGGAGGGGAACGTCCCCTCGCTCGATCTCCCCGGCCAGCCGGCGCACGGAGGCGGTCGATCCGAGGTCCAGATCGAGTGCGGACACGCCGTCGTTGCCGCTCTCCCGGACGATCCGCTTCACGGCCTCCGCCGACGCCGCGCGGTCCCGGCTCGCGATGAGGACGTGCCAGCCCTCCCGGGCGAGCGTCTGCGCACACGCGAAGCCGATCCCCGAGTTTCCGCCGGTCACGAGAACGGCGCCGGAAGTCATGAAGGCACGGCGTCAGCCCTGCCTCGCGCGAGTGCCCTCGCGGAGACGATCAGGCCCAGCGCGGAAAGGCCGGCGAGCACCGGGTACAGGAGCAGAAGGTCGAGACGAATGTTGCATTCTCCCGTGCACAGGATGCGGAGCTTCATCGCATACTCGTAGGGCAGATACACGAGCCAGGCAGCCGCGGTGATCAGCACGAAGATCTTCCGCGACGCGGCGAAGAGCCACAGGAAGACAGCCGCCGGCATTGCCGCCAGCCAGGGGGACTCGACGAGCACGGCCATGCTGCGGAAGAGCAGCGTCACGCGACGACCGCGTGCCGGCTCTCAGTGCGCGCGCGACGGCGCGCCCGCGCCCGGCAGGCGCAGCTCCTCGAGCCGGAACTCGAGCACGTCGGCCAGCCGGCGCGCCCGCTCGGCGAGCGTCGCGGCCTCGAGCATCGCCTGCCTCTCGAGCGGCTCGACGTCGAGGTGCTGGGCCAGGAAGTTGACGAAGGTCTCGTCGTCGACGCTGCCGCGCAGCAGCTCCTGCTCGCCCACCTCCTTGCCCCGCGCCGCGAGGTAGCGGCGGACGAGCCGGCCGATCGCGTCGCGCGTCCCGGCCGGTAGCGGCTCGACGTCGGGCGGCCGCCAGGTGACCACCGCCTCGCGGTAGGCGGTGCGCTCGAGCTCGCGCACGATCGTGTACTCGCGCAACCCGCGGAGCACGATGTTGAAGCGGCCGTCGGGCAGCTCCTCCACGTGCGTCATCTCGCCCACCGTGCCGGTCGCGAAGATGGGCGGGCGGCCCTCGTAGTCCCGCTGCCAGTCGCCACGCAGGACCGCCATGCCGACGAGGCGCGCGCCGCGCGCGGCGTCGCGCACCAGGGCGCGGTAGCGCGGCTCGAAGACGTGGAGCGGGAGTGGCATGCGCGGGAAGAAGACGACGTTGGGGAGCGGGAAGAGCGGGATGATCTCGGGCAGCGTCATGACGCCCTGGCGGTCCGGCAGCCGCGGCAGCGGCCCGTGAGCACGTAGGCGTGCGCCGTGACCAGGTGGCCGGCGCGGCGCGCGGCGCGCAGCCCGGTCGTCGGGCGGCTCGGGGCCAGGTCCTCGATCCGGCCACACCCCTCGCACACGAAGTGATCGTGCGTCGCCGTCGTCGGATCGTAGCGCGCCACGCGTCCCTCCAGGTAAGTGACGCCGATCCGGCCCTCCTCGGCCAGGCGCTGGAGGTTCCGGTAGACGGTCCCCAGGCTGATGCGCGGCAGCACCCTGCGGACGCGCGCGAAGACGCGGTCGGCGCTCGGGTGCTCGACGCCCGAGCTGCGCACCGCCTCGAGCACGACCGAGAGCTGGCGCGTGCTCCGGCGGGGGCGCGGAGGCTCAGCCGCCATCACGCACCTCGTGCAGCGCGCGGTCGGCGGCCGCGGGATCGGCCAGGTCGGCCGCCAGGCTCGCGCGCGCCGGCTCGGGCAGCAGGGTCCGCACCTGGTAGTGTGGATGCGCCACCGCGAGCGCGAGCGGCGCCCCGGCCACGATCCGCCGGCGCGACTCCCCGTCGAGCGGGAAGCGGACGTACTGCACGGCCGAGATCTTCTCCGCGGTCTGCCGCCCCGCCTCGAACGTCGCCCCCACCCGCCGCTCGTCGCCCACCTCGAGCGTCACGTGCTCGTCGATGCCGATCAGGCGGCCGAGCTCCTCCTTCAGGTGGCGCTGGTCCTCGATCTCGATGAGCAGCGTCGCCGAGAGCTCGTCCGGCCCGGGCAGGAGCGCGTTGTAGACCGCGAGTTCCTCGCGGATCGCGTCCAGGTCGGTCGTGTGCTCGACCCAGAGCATCTCCTGCGACTGATACCAGATCGTGGCCCGATCCTCGAACAGGAAGGAGAGCCGGTCGCCGACCGCCACGCGCCGGACCCGCTTGTGGGCGATGATCCGGCGCCGGATGGCGTCGCGCTCGGCGGCGTAGCGCTCGCGGCCGAGGATGTCCTCGAGGGCTATGGCCTTCACGTCCGCTCCAGCGTCCGCCCCTCGTAGGCGGCCTGCAGCGCCTCGACGGGATGATACACCCGCTGCCCGCGCGCCTGCTCCATCTGGAGCGCCGCCAGCGGGCAGTCGGAGACGAGCAGGTCCGCTTCCGCCTTCTCCAGGTCGCGGAGAAGCGGCCGGGCCACCTTGCACGACTCGTCGTAGAACTCGCGCTTGAAGCCCCAGGTGCCGTCCATGCCCGTGCAGCGCTCGATGAGCTCGACCGTGGCGCCCGGGACCAGCTTCAGGAGATCGCGCGACTTGAAGCCGATCTCCTGCACGCGCAGGTGGCACGGCGCCTGGTAGGCGACCTTCCCGAGCGTACCCCGGAAGTCGCGCGCGAGCTTGCCCTCGGCGTCGAGGCGCATCAGGTACTCGGCCAGATCGAAGACGCGGCTCACGACGCGCTGCGTGGCCTCCCCCGGGACCAGGCGCGGATACTCCTGCTTCATCATGCGGCTACAGCTCGGGCCGGGAACGACGACGTCGTAGCCCTGCTCGACGAGCGGGGCGAGCGTCGCCAGGTTCTGCCGCGCGCGGCGCGTGGCCCCGGCCAGGTCGCCGCCGTCGAGCGCCGGCATGCCGCAGCAGACCTGGGGCGGACAGATCACCTCGACGCCGCTCCGCCAGAGGACGCGCACCGCCGCCTGGCCGGTCTCCGGCGCGTTGAACTCGACCGGTGTCGTGTAGAAGAGCGCCACCTTGCCCCGGGCGCCGAGCCCCGCGGGCGGCGTCTGCCGGCGAAACCAGCGGCTGAAGCGCCGCGCGTAGCGCGGCAGCCGGCGGCGGCGGTCGATGCCGAGCGCCTTCTCCATGGCCCAGCGAAGGAGCCGGTTCCGGTTCGCCCAGTTGGCGAGCCGCGGCACGGCGGAGCCCAGCCGCCCGAGCAGCTCCGGGTTGCCGAGGATGCGGTCGCGGAGCCGGATGCCCTCGCCCCCGCCGCGCGCGACGCGCGCGTCGAGCATGAGGCGCGGGAAGTCGACCGCCCAGCGGTGCGGCGGCGTGTAGGGGCAGTGCGGATAGCAGAGGTTGCAGCCGAAGCACAGGTCGACGACGCGCCGGTCCTCGGCCGCCGTGAGCGCCGCGCCGTCGCCGTCGTGCTGCTCGTCCACGGTGTCGAGCAGGTAGTTGAACGAGGGGCAGAGGTTGTAGCAGCGCCGACAGCCCGCGCAGATGTCGTAGACGCGCCGCGCCTCGGCGGCCAGGGCCGCCGGCGTGGTGGCCGGCGACCCCGTCTCCACCGTCGCGCTCATGCGCTCACTGGCCGAGCGTCTGGAGGCCCTTGGTGAAGCGGCCGGCGTGCGACTTCTCGGCCTTGGCGAGCGTCTCGAACCACTCCGCCACCTCCTCGAAGCCCTCGCCGCGCGCGGTCTTGGCGAAACCCGGGTACATCTCGGTGAACTCGTAGGTCTCGCCCTCGATCGCGGACTTGAGGTTCTGCTCGGTCGACCCGATCGGCACGTCGGTCACGGGGTCGCCGACCTCCTTCAGGAAGTCGAGGTGCCCGAAGGCGTGCCCCGTCTCGGCCTCGGACGTATCGCGGAAGAGCCCGCCCACGTCCGGATACCCCTCGATGTCCGCGCGACGCGCGAAGTAGAGGTAGCGGCGGTTCGCCTGCGACTCGCCGGCGAACGCGTTCTTCAGGTTGTCGTGCGTCTTGCTGCCCTTCAGTGCCTTCGCCATCAATCCTCCTCGGGCGGCGGATGCCGCCCCGTCAATTGTCGAGAACGATTCCTATTACTGCTGTGATCGCGGCCTGTCAATGCCGTGGCCGGGCACAGCCGGGCGCCGGCGCCCGCGGCCCCACGCTTCCGCCTGGCCCGGCGAATCGGCCGCCGGGTCGCAGTCGCCCGACTACAGCCCGAGACCCCGCACGCTCGACCGCGTGCGGATGCGCTCGATCCACGCCTGGACCGGCGCCAGGGCCGTCGCGCAGGAAGTAGAGGCTCCGGCGCAGCTCTTCCCGCGCCTGCTCGACCCGCTGCTGGTCCCGCTCCACCTCCGGCTTGCGGAGCTGCGCCAGCAGCATGGTGGTCGGCGGGATGAACGAGTTGTCGCAGTAGTCCTCGAGCAGCCTCACCCGGGCCCTCCCCTGCGAGTCCTCCGGCATGAGCCGCGGCAGCGGGTACTCGTCCTCCAGGTACTCGTTGATGACCGTGGAGTCGTAGACGACTTCCTCCTCGTCGATCAGGACCGGGACTTTGCCATACGGGTTCAGGCGCAGGAAGTCAGGTGATTTCTGCTCCTGCTTGCGCAAGTCGACGAAGATCTTCTCGTACTCGAGGTCCTTCTCCGCCAGGATGACACGCACCTTCTGGCAGAACGGACAGTCGGGATAATCGTACAGTTTCAACATCTTGCTCGTCGCCTCCTTCCTCCTCCACCACCCGTGCAACCCCAACGGACGGCCGCACGCTAATGGAAAAGTCCGTGGCAGGCAATATTTGGGCCGGTCTAAAGTGGCTACTTTTAGAAGTTTTTAGCGGGGAGGGACGTGGGACCAGGCGTGGTAGGAGCTCCTCACCAAGGGCCCGGCCTCGACGTGCCGGAAGCCCAGGGCCAGGGCCTCGGCGCGCAGGTCGGTGAATTCCTCCGGCGGGACGTAGCGCTCCACGGGCAGATGGTCCCGAGACGGGCGCAGATACTGACCGAGGGTCAGGATGTCGCAGCCGATGGCCCGCAAGTCACTGAAAACACGGAGCAGCTCCTCTTCCGTCTCACCGAGGCCGAGCATGAGCCCGCTCTTGGTCAGGAGCCCACCCTGCCCCTCGCGGGCGGCGCGGAGCACGGCGAGGGAGCGCTCGTAGCGCGCGCCCGCCCGGACCCGCCGGTAGAGCCGGGGTACGGTCTCCAGGTTGTGGTTGAAGACGTCGATTGGGGAGGCCACCACCTCGGCGACCGAGGCCAGGTTTCCCTGGAAGTCCGGCACCAGGACCTCGATCCGGCAGGCGGGGAGCAGACGCCTGAGGGCGCGTGCCGTGGCAGCGAAGTGCGCCGCGCCCCCGTCGGGCAGGTCGTCGCGATTGACGGACGTCACGACGACGTGCCGGAGGCCGAGCCGCGCCACCGCCTCGGCCACGCGGAGCGGCTCGCCCGCGTCGACGGCAAGCGGACGGCCGTGCGTCACGGCACAGAAGCCACAGTTCCGCGTGCACGTGTCGCCGAGCAGCATGAAGGTCGCCGTCCGGTGCCCCCAGCACTCGCCGATGTTCGGGCAGCGCGCCTCCTGGCACACCGTATGCAGCCCGAGCGCGCGGACCGTCGACATCGTCTCCGCGAACTCCGGCCCGCCCGGCGCGCGGACCTTGAGCCAGGGTGGGTGCCGCCGTGCGACCGCGACGCTCACGGGCGCGTCTCCTCGCCGGGCACCTCGGCCCCGAGCGGCGCCCATCCCGGATAGCCGAAGGCGGAGACGAAGCGGTCGAGCACCACCGGCAGGACCGCCGCGACCTCTCCGGGCCCTCCCTCGCGCGCCACCGAGGTCATCTCGACCCCGCTGATGCCACAGGGCGTGATCCGGGCGAAGCCGCCAAGGTCCTCCCCGACGTTCAGCGCGAAGCCGTGCCAGGCCACCCAGCGGCGGAGCGCGATGCCGATCGAGGCGATCTTGCGCTCGCCGACCCACACACCCGTCAACCCCGGGCGCTTCCCCGCCGCGATGCCGAGCGCGACTAGCGCGGCGACCAGGACCCCCTCGAGCATGTCCAGGTACCAGCGCACGTCGAGCCGGAAGGCGCCGAGCCCGACGATCGGGTAGCCGACGAGCTGCCCGGGCCCGTGCCAGGTCACCTGGCCGCCTCGGTGCGCGCGGACGATCGGCACGTCGCCCGTTGCCGCCGCGCCGAGAAAGCGCGCATCGGCGCCGCGGCCGAGGGTGTAGACCGCCGGGTGCTCGAGGAGGAGGAGCGCGTCCGGGCCGCCGGCCAGCCGCCGTGCCACGAGCGCCTCCTGCCAGGCGAGCGCGCGCCCGTACTCGACCCGTCCGGGGAGACCCACCTCGAGCCTAGACATTGATCCCCTCGCCGCGCGCGACGAGCGCCGCCTCGCGCAGGGCCTCGGCCATGGTCGGGTGCGCGTGCACCGTCGCCACCAGATCCTCCGTGGTCGCTTCCAGCGTGCACGCGAGGCCCGCCTCGGCGATCAGATCCGTCACGCCGGCGCCGATCATGTGCACGCCCAGGATCTCGTCGTGGCGCGCCCCGCTCACCACCTTGACGAAGCCGTCGGTGTGGCCGGTCGCCATCGCCTTGCCCAGGGCGCGGAAGGGGAACTTGCCGACGCGCACCTCCCCGCCGCGGGCGCGAGCCTCCGCCTCGCCGAGTCCCACCGCCGCGACCTCGGGCATGCAATAGATGCACATCGGGACCCGGGCCGGATCGAGCCCCTGCCCCGCCGCGCGCTTCCCGGCCATGGTCTCGACCGCGACGATCCCCTGCGCCGAGGCGGCGTGCGCGAGCAGCAGCGGGCCGACCAGGTCGCCGATCGCGTACACTCTCTCGGCGCTGGTGCGCAGGCTGGCGTCGACCACGACGAAGTCCTTCTCCGTCCGCACACCCGCCTCGCTGAGGCCCAGGTCCTCGGAGAGCGGCGCGCGCCCGACCGCGACCAGCACCTGCGCGGCGTCGAGCGTGCGCGGCCCGTCCTTGCCCGCGACCGTGACCCGCGCCCTGCCCTCGCCGCGAGCGAGGCCCTCGTAGCGGTGGCCCAGGAGCACCTCGATCCCCTGACGCGCGAAGGCGCGCGCCAGCTCGCGCCCGAGGTCGACGTCCATGCCGGGGAGGAGGGTCTCCGCCATCTCGACCACGGTCACCTTCGCGCCGAAGGTGGCGTAGAGGTACGCGAACTCGACGCCGACCGCGCCGCCGCCGACGATCACGGCGGAGGCAGGGAGCACCGGCCGCTCGAGCGCCTCGCGGCTGGTGACCACGATCTGGCCGTCGACCTCGAGCCCGGGGAGCGTGCGCTCGCGGCTCCCGGTGGCGAGCAGCACGAAGCGCGCGCCGATCCGCTCGCCGTCCACGGTCACGCCGCCGCGCGCCAGCCGCCCGACGCCCTGGCGGTACGCGATCGCGTTCTTCTTGAACAGGAACTCGACGCCCTTCGCCTGGCGGTCGGCGACCTCGCGCGAGCGTGCGATCACGCGCGCGTAGTCGACGCGCACGTTGTCGGCGAGGATGCCGCGGCCCGCGGCCGTCTTCAGCTCCGCGAAGAGCGCGGCGTCGGCGAGCAGCGCCTTCGACGGGATGCAGCCCCAGTTGCCGCACACGCCGCCCGGACGGTCGCGCTCGACGACCGCGGTGCGCAGCCCGAGATGCGCGGCGCGGATGGCCGCCACGTAGCCGCCCGGGCCCGCACCCAGCACGACCAGGTCGTAGTCGGCCGCCGCCGGGCTCACAGGACGATCGCCAGGGGGTTCTCGAGCAGCGCCTTCAGCTCGCGCAGGAAGCGCCCGGCGAGCATCCCGTCGATGATGCGGTGATCGCAGGACACGGTGACCGTCATCAGGCGCCCGGGGACGATCAGCCCCTCGCGCACGACGGGCGTCTCGCGGATCGCGCCCACGGCCAGGATCGCCGCCTGCGGCGGGTTGATCACCGCCGCGAACTCGGTGACCGGGAGCATGCCGAGGTTGGACACGGTGAAGGTGCCCCCCTTCAGGTCCTCGGACGCGAAGTGGCCGCTGCGCGCGCGCTCGAGGAGCCCGCGCGCCTGGCGTACGATGGCCGCCAGCGGCTCGCGGTCGCAGTTGCGCACCACGGGCACGACGAGCCCGTCCTTCACCGCCGTCGCCACCCCGACGTTGACCGCGCCGTGCAGCACCATCGCGTCACCGTCGTAGGACGCGTTCAGCTCGGGCACGCGCGTGAGCGCGAGGCCGACCGCCTTCACCACGAGGTGCGTGTAGGTGAGCCCGTCGTACTCGCCCTCGAGCGCGGCGAGCGCTTCCTTCAAACGCGCCGCCTCGTCCATCGCGATCTCGGCGGAGGCGTAGAAGTGGGGTATCTCGCGCTTCGCCTCGCCCATGCGCTTGGCGGTGGTGCGCCGGATGCGCGACAGCTCGACGCGGCTCCCCGGCTCGGCCGGCGCGGGCGGCTTCGCGCGGGCCGGCGCTTCCTCGGGCGCGGGCGCAGCGCCGCCACGCGCAGCCAGCGCCTGCTCCACGTCCCGCTCCACCACGCGGCCGCCCGGCCCGGTGCCGGGCACCCGCGCGAGATCCAGGTCGTGCTCGCGCGCGATGCGTCTGGCGAGCGGCGACGCCTTCACCGAGGCGTCGTCGCGGGGGCCGGGCGCCTCGGGGCGCCGTACCACGGTCGGGCGAAACGGCTCGCGCGCGGCCTCGGGCTCGGCCGCCGGAGCCGGCGGCCGGGCGGGCGCGGGCCTGGCAGCCGACGGGGCCTGCTCGCCCGCCGCCGGCTTCGCCGCCGCTCCCTCCCCGGGCGCGGCGAGCACGGCGATCACCGCCCCGACCGCCGCCGACTCGCCCTCGTTCACGCGCACCTCGGCGAGCGTCCCCTCGTCGTAGGCCTCGATTTCCATGTTGGCCTTGTCGGTCTCGACCTCGGCGATGATCTCGCCGATCGCGACGCCGTCGCCCGGGTGCTTGAGCCACTTCAGGATCTTGCCCTCCTCCATCGTGTCGGAGAGCTTCGGCATGGTGACCTCGACCGGCATCGCGTAGCGTTCAGGGAACCACGCTGCCGGCGCTCGTGCAACCCGCCGTCACGGGTGCGCGCGGAGGTCGAAGACCAGGAGCCCGCCGCCGACGACCTCGCCCGGCTGGGCGGCGCGGCCGAGGACGAGGCGCGGCGGCTCGCGTCCGGTGCGGTACGCGTCGCGCGCCGTGAGCGACTCGTCGAGGACGCCGCGCGACATCATGTGCGCGGAGACCGCGTAGACCGTGCCCGGCTGCGGGAAGAAGAGCGGCTCGGTGCGCGAGAGGGCTTCGCCCTCGACGCCGTAGGCGGCGAGCAGCGGGGGTCCGTCGACCGGGAGGCTGGTGACCAGCGTGACGCGTGGCACGCCGCGCTCGCGCTGCCAGCGGGCGAGCGCCTCGAGCCCCTGCCCCCAGTCCTGGTTCGAGTCGTCGAGGAGCCGGTAGAACGACAGCGGCGAGCCCCCGAGCGCATTGATCGAGCTCGCGTGGAAGGGGTGCTCGCGCGCCACGTGGGCGAGGTTGGCGGCCAGGGCGAGCCCGATGGCCGCGCGGCGGAGGCGCGATGGGCCTGCCCATACGGCCAGACGACCGGCCGACACGAGCAGGAAGGCGATCGCCGGGATCGTGTAGCGGCTCCCGACCGGCGCCGCGAGCGCCGAGGTGGCGACGAAGAGCACGAGCGCGGGAACGTGGAGACAGACCTCGGCCCGCGTGCTCGCGCGGGCGCGACGCGCGGCCAGGCCCGCGGCGAGCGTGGCGACGAGCAGCGCCAGCGTCCCGAGCGGCGCCTTCAGCGCGGGCGCCACGACGAAGTAGTACCAGAACCGCGGCGCATAGCGCCCGAGGCAGAGGCCCAGGTAGGAGGGCGACGCGCCGGCGTAGACGCTCGCCAGCCCGCGCCGGTAGGCGAGCAGGGGCGCCTCGCCCAGGTACGAGACGGCAACGACGAGCGCGGCAAGGACGACGGGGACGACGCACGCGAGCGCGCGTGCAGCCGGTCGCGCGCGGCCGAACGGGTCGGCGGGGCCGGTCGCGTCGCGCTCGGCTGGCAGCACCGCCGCCACGGCGCCGGCGCCGGCGAGGCCCGCGGCGAGGAAGACGCCCGAGAACTTGACCGCCAGCGCGCCGCCGGTCGCGAGCCCGAGGAGCCCGAGCCACCGCGCGCGTCCCTCGTGCACGAGCCGGTCGAGGGCGAAGCCGGCGGCGAGCGCGCAGGCCGCGAACGGGACGTCGGTCGTGACCAGGGCCCCGTGCCCGAGGATATCGGGATAGGTGACCACGAGACCGAGGGCGAGCAGGCCGCCCCCCGGGCCGAAGCGCGCGCGCCCCCACGCATACGCCGCCAGCGCGAGCAGGACGGGGAACACGACCAGCGGCAGCCGCGCGGCGGTCACGATCGCGTCGGCGCCGGGCCGCGCGCCAGGGAAGTGGAAGTCGGGGTTGTCGTGGAAGAGGAGCCGCTCCCCGTAGAGAAACGAGAGCTCGCTGGCCGCCTCCGGGTGCTCCCGCGCCGCGGCGAGGAACGCCGCCGCCGACGACTCCTTCGCCCCGAGCGCCGCGATCGCCGCCCCGGCGAGGAGCTTCACGAGCGGCGGGTGCTCAGGGTTGAGGACCAGGTCGCCGTGTGCCACGTAGCTCAGCCCGGCCCCGATGTGGCTCGGCTCGTCGAAGGTGAGCGAGAGCTTCCGCGCCACGTCGAGCTCGACGGCCACGAGCGCCGCGAGGACGAGCGCCGGGGCGATGCGCGCTAGCGTCCCGATCGCGACACCGCCAGGTCGAGCTGGCTCCGGAGGGCCGCGTGCCCGGGGTCCACGACGAGCCCGGCCCGGAGAACCTCGGCCGCCTCGGCGTAGCGCCCGAAGGCCATCAGCAACGATCCGAGATTGTAGTACGGCTCCAGGTACCCGGGATCGAGGGTGATGGCGCGCCGGAGCTCGACGAGCGCCTGGTCGTACATCTCCTTCTTGATGTAGGCCGCACCCAGGTTGTTGTGCATCCGGGCGGCGGTCACCGCCGGCACGCTCGAGCGTCCGAGGACGTCGGTGTAGTGGCCGATCGCGTCGTCGTACCGGCCCTCCTTGTAGAGCACGTTCCCGACGTTGTTCAGCACGTTCGCGTCGCCGGGATCCGCGTCGAGCGCCGCGCGGTAGTGGGCGAGCGCCGCCTCGTACTCGCCGCGCTCCTCGAGGGCCTGCCCCAGGTTGTTGTGGGCCACCAGGCTGCGCGGGTTCACCGCCAGCGTGTGCGCGTACAGCGTCGCGTCGTCCTTCCAGCGCGAAGCCTGTGCGACGCTGAGCGCGAGCAGCACCGCGAGCGCCGCAGGCACCAGGACGCGCCGGCCCGGGATCCTCTCGTAGGCGAACGCGAGGCCGAGGGCCGGGCCGAGCATCGCCAGGTAGAGGTAGTGGTCCGCCACGTTGGAGTAGTACTGGAAATCGAACGGCACGAGACCGAGGACGGGGAGCAGCGCCGCGACGAAGAGCGCGACGGCGACCGCCAGCCAGCGGAGCCTCCGCCGCAGCGACCAGGCGACGGCGAGGAGGACCGCGGCGGGCATCCACGTCCAGGCGAGCGCTCCGCTGGCGGCCAGCGCCTGGGACGTCCGCCCGTAGTCCGGGACGAGGTGCAGCGGAAGAAGGATCTTCCCGAGGTAGAAGCCGAGCGCATCGAGGGCGAGCACGGGCCGGAGCCAGACCGGCGCCACGTAGCGCAGGCGCTCCGCGGCCGGCTGAACGTGCGCGGCGAGCAGCACGCACCCCGTCGCGGCGACGACCCAGGGTACCAGGCCGCGCACGCTGTCCCGCCAGCCGCGCCGGTAGAGGCCGCGGTTCAGGATCACGAGCAGCGCGGGCGCCACCACCGCCGTGGGCTTGGCGAGCAGCGCGCAGGCAAAGGCGATCGACGCCCGGAGATAGGCGCGGTGATCCTCGCGCTCGCGGGAGACCAGGTACCAGCGCAGGGCGAGCAGCGAGCAGAGCGCGGAGAGCAGATCCTTCGTCTCCGAGGCCCACGCGACCGCCTCGGTCTGCACGGGATGGACGGCGAAGAGGAGCGCGCCGGCCAGCGCCGCCGTCGCCCGGCCTTCCCCGACCAGCTGGCGGAGCAGCGCCAGGACCAGCCCGGCGTCGAGCGCGTGGAGCGCGACGTTGGTCAGGTGAAACGCCCGGGGCCCGGGCCCGAAGAGCGCCGCGAGCAGCTCCCAGAGGGTGTAGGTGAGCGGCGCGTAGAGGTCGTGCAGCGGCCGCGTCCAGAGCGCGAGCAGGCTCGCCGCCGAGGGGTGGACGATGAGCGGATTCTCGGCGATGAAGGCGCGGTCGTCCCAGAAGAGGAAGCCGTGACCCGCGCTCCGTGCGTAGGCCGCGACGGCTGCGGCGGCGACGACCGCGGCGGGCGACGCGCCCCTCAACCTACCGCCCGCGCTGCACGCGCGCCGGGGGTGCGGGGGCGCCCGCCGTCTCCTCCACACCCAGCACGCGGCGCACGGCCGCGATCACGCGCTCCGGCGACGGCACCACCAGCGCCTCCAGGTTGCGCGCGTAGGGCATCGGCACGTCGAGGTTGGTCACCCGCTCGGGCGGCGCGTCGAGGTCGTCGAACGCCTCGCGCGCGACCAGCGTGATCACCTCCGCGCCCACGCCCGCGAACGGCCACCCCTCCTGCACGACCACGCAGCGGTGCGTCTTGCGCACCGAGTCGAGGACGGCGGCCACGTCGAGCGGGCGGATGGTGCGCAGGTCGAGCACCTCGACCTCGATGCCGCCGCGCGCCAGCTCCTCGGCCGCCTTGACGCAGGTGTGGACCATCCTGGACCAGGCGACGAGCGTCACGTCGCGCCCCGCGCGCTTCACCTCCGCGACGCCGAGCGGCACCAGGTGCTCGCCGGGCGGCACCTCGCCCTTGAGCGCGTACATGACCTCGCTCTCGACGAAGCAGACCGGGTTGTCGTCGCGGATCGACGATTTGAGGAGACCCTTGGCGTCGGCCGGCGTGGAGGGGATGACGACCTTCAGCCCCGGCACGTGCGCCCACAGCGATTCCAGCGCCTGGGAGTGCTGCGCCGCGAGCGCGTGCGCCGCGCCGCCCGGGCCGCGGAAGACGATCGGCAAGGTGAACTGCCCGTTCGTCATGTAGCGCAGCTTGGCGGCGTTGTTGATCAGCTGGTCGGCGGCGGTGATGGCGAAGTTCCAGGTCATGAACTCGATGATCGGGCGCAGCCCGATCATCGCCGCGCCCACGCCGACGCCGGCAAACCCGGTCTCGGCGATCGGCGTGTCGATCACGCGCTGCTCCCCGAAGCGCGCGAGCATGCCCTCGGAGACCTTGTAGGCGCCGTTGTAGTGCCCGACCTCCTCGCCCATGAGGAAGATGGACGGGTCGCGCTCCATCTCCTCGACCATCGCCTCGCGGAGCGCCTCGCGGAAGGTGATGACGCGCGGCTCAGGCATACACGTGCTCGCTGACCGACTCGGGCGCGGGCGGCGGTGACTCCTCGGCGAAGCGGACCGCGTCCTGCACCTGCGCCTTGGCCTGGTCGTCGATGGCCTGGAGCTGTGCGTCGGTGGCGATGCCGAGCGTGCGGATGCGCGCGGCGAGGACGCCGATCGGGTCGCGCTCCTGCCACTTCTGCACCTCCTCCTTGGTGCGGTACTTTCCCGGATCGGCGACCGAGTGGCCGCGGAAGCGGTAGGTCTTCGCCTCGAGGAAGAAGGGGAGGTTCTGCTTCCGCGCCCGGTTGACGGCGTGGCGCGTGGCGTCGCGCATCTCGAGCACGTCGTCGCCGTTCACGATCTCGGCCTCCATCGGGTAGCCGCGCGCGCGGACGGCCACGTCCTCGACCGAGAGCGTCCGGTAGAGCGGCGTCCCCATGGCGTACTGGTTGTTCTCGCAGATGAAGACGACCGGGAGCTTCCACAGGCCGGCCAGCGCCAGGCCCTCGTGGAAGGCGCCCATGTTGGCCGTCCCGTCGCCGAAGAAGCAGAGCGTGACGTCCTTCTCGTCCCGGTACTTGGAGGCGAAGGCGACGCCGGCGGCGATCGGCACGTGTCCGCCGACGATCGCCCAGCCGCCGAAGAAGCGCTTGCGCGCGTCGAAGAGATGCATCGAGCCGCCGCGTCCGCCGCTGCACCCCGTCGCGCGCCCGTAGAGCTCGGCCATCGCGCCGCGCGCGTCGCCGGTGCGCGCCAGGTAGTGCGCGTGCTCGCGGTAGGTGGCGACGATGTAGTCGGTCGGCTCGGCCCCCGAGATGGCGCCGACGGCGACCGCCTCCTGCCCGATGTAGAGGTGGAGGAAGCCGCTCACCTTCCCCTGCGAGTAGGCCTTGGCCGCCGCCTCCTCGAAGCGGCGGCAGAGGCACATCTGGCGGTAGAGGTCGAGGAGAAGGGTCGCGTCCATGGATCGTTCTCGATTATAGGCGTTCCCGGCGCCAGGAAAAGCGTCGCGCCGTCACTCCGCGGCGAGGAGCGGACCCAGCGCGAGCTGCGGGTCGACCTCCCCGCGCACCGCGGCGCGCACCGGGGCGAACGACCGGCGGTGGATGGGGGACGGACCCAGCTCGCGGATCGCCGCGAAGTGCGCGCGCGTCGAGTAGCCCATGTGGCGCGCGAAGCCGTAGCCCGGGTAGCGGCCGTCGAGCTCGCGCATGATCGCGTCCCGGTAGACCTTGGCGACGATCGAGGCGGCGGCGATCGAGCAGACGAACGCGTCGCCCTTGGGATAGGCGCTCTGCGGCACCGCGAGGCCGGGGATCTCGCGCCCGTCCACGAGCACGAAACCGGGAACGAAGGGCAGCGCCTCGAGCGCCCCACGGCAGGCGGCGAGCCCGGCGCGGTAGATGTTGAGGCGGTCGATCTCGCCGGGCTCGACCACGGCGAGGCCGACGGCGACGGCGCGCCGGCGGATCTCGACGTCGAGTCGCTCGCGCGTCGCGGCGGTGAGCACCTTCGAGTCGGCGACCCCGTCGAGCCGCGTGCCGGGCGGGAAGACGACCGCTGCCGCAACCACGGGACCGGCGAGCGGCCCCATGCCCACCTCGTCCACGCCGGCGACGTGCCGGATGCCGACCCGCCAGAGGAGCGTCTCCAGGTGCGGCGCGGCCGTGGCGGGTCCGCGCCTGCGTTTCCTCGAACGGCGCCCCTCAGCTCCCATCCCCGCTCGCCCCGCTAGCAAAGAGCGGGATGCGCTGTCAAAGCGGTCTCAGCCCGGCGAGGGCCACCAGCGCCGCGCCGGCGCCGCGCCCGTCCCATCTGTCGACGCCGTTGTACCAGGCGAGCCCGATCGCCTGCGCGCGCGTGCTGGCCGCTGCTACCCGGAACCAGAGGCGATGATGACGGCCGTAGAAGAGGCGCGCCGCCAGATGGAGGCGGCGGAGCTTTCGTCCGAGCGCGCCCCGCTCAACCGTCCGCGCGTAACCCCGGAAGCTCCACTCGCCCCGCGCGAGCGCGGCCACGATTGCGTCGGCGGCGAGCATGCCGTACTCGAGCGCGAAGGAGATGCCCTCCCCCATGAGCGCATCGCAGCCCGCCGCGTCGCCCACGAGCACCGCGTGTGGCGCCGCGACCCGCGTGCCGGGCGCGTAGGTGCGGATGGGGAACGCCTTCCATCGACGGGGCCGCGCCCCGATGCGCGCCAGCTCGGCGGCGAGCTCGGCCAGCAGGCGCCCGCCGTCCGCCGGCGGCAGGGCGTAGACGCCGACGTTCGCGTGCGGCACGCCGTCGATCACGCAGGGGAACGTCCAGCGATAGCCGCGCAGCCCCGTCGGACACGACGTGAAGTCGAACTCGTAGCGGCGCGCGGCGTGGCCGTCCCAGTGCGTCTCGGCGAGCGGCACGTCGCACATGACGGCGCGCGCGACCCCGCCGGCCCCGTCGGCCAACAGCGCGCGGCGCACGACGCTCCCGCTGCCATCCGCGCCGACGACGACCGGTGCCCAGTAGACGTGGCGATCCGTCTCGACGCGCACGCCCGCGCCGTCGCGCGCGAGGTGCACGACGCGCTCGCCTTCCGACGCCGCGCGCGCGTGCCGCCCAGGCGAGCGCCGCGTCGAGCTCGCGCCGACGGACGACACGGCAGAGGTCCCGGCCGGCGACGGAGACGCGACGGCGCGGGACGGCGACGCCCGCGACGTCCACCCGCGCGTGCGGCACGGCGAAGGGAACGCCCAGCTCGTCCAGCAGGCGGAGCGCTTTCGGGATGACGCCGCCGGCGCACGTCTTGTCGCGCGGATGGTGCGCCTTGTCGAGGAGGACGGCGCGCGCGGCAAGGTCCGGCGCCGCGGCCGCCAGGCGAAGGGCGGTCGCGGCCCCGGCGGGCCCCGAGCCGACGATGATGACGTCGCGGCGCTCCACGGGGTCGCTCTTAGCGCCACGCTGCGGCGGGCGCCACCTCGGGGGTCGCCGCGAGGAACCCAGCGAAAAGCTCAGCGCCTCGGGACCTCGATGATCCTCGCGCCGCCGACGTAGCGATCGCGCGTCGCGCCCCCCGAGCGCGTTTCGCCGGCGTCTCGCCCCGGCGTGCCGGGGCGTGGATCGCCCAGCCGGCACCCGCTGCGGCTCGCGAGCGCGCCGAGCGGCGCGACGCCGGAGAAGCGCTGGCCGTTGCCGAACTCCCAGGTCGGGAACGAGTGGACGCGCGTGCAGCCCGCGGTGCAATCGACGGAGCGCAGGTAGCGGAGCGAGGAGCCGAAGAGCCTCTCCTGCTGGGCACAGTGCGGGCACCAGGCGGCCGTGTAGTACCGGGTTCCCGCCCTGGTGAGACAGCGCGCGAAGTCGTCGAGGTCGGACGCGGCGGCGGGGAGCGTCCCGAACGCGAGCGCCGAGAGGAGGAGCGCGCGGAGCGCCAGCCGCGGGAGCACGACGGCGGGTCGAGTCACGTCCGCGATAGCGCCTCCCCGCAGGCTCGATGTCAAGGGCGATCTAGGGTGAAGGCAATTTTTCGGAGTCGGCGATCGATACGGTGACGGTGAAGCTTCCTTGACGCTCGCTTCCATTTCGCCCAGTCTTCGCCTCATCGTCTCCACCAATACTACGAGGATGGGTCGTCTTGGGCACAGGTCTTGTCAGTCTGAGTGAGTACGACGGTCCCCGGCACCATGCGCATCATCCGCCGCGCCCCGCATCGGAGCACGCCGCGATTGTCGTCCTGGACGGGACGGCGCCCCTGCGCTCGCAGGTTGACAGGAACAATCCGCCCCGGGACAATCACCAGATGCTCCGCCAACGCGCGCCGCGCGTGATCGCCGCCCTGGCCGCGGTGCTCCTCGCCGCGTCGAGCGTCGGGGCGAGCCTCGCGCCGCGCACGACCGCGGCCGATCGCTGCTGCCGGCAGGAGAAGCGCTGCCAGCACGAGCATGCGCGCACCATCGCGCCGTGTTGCTGCGCGCCGGCCGAGGCGCCGGCCGCGGGCTCGACCGTCCCGCAGGTGAAGGCGCCGCCGGCGTCCACCTGGACGGTGGTCGCCGCGCCGGTGGCGACGAGCCTTGCGGCGGTACCCGCCCTCGACCTGCCTGCTGCCCACGCGCCGCCACACACGCCGCTCTTCCTCCAGCGCTGCACGCTCATTCTCTGAGCTCCTCCCGCGTCGCGCGCCGCTAGCGCGGCGCACCGACGCACCAGCGTCCCGATAGCGCCGGACGTCCGGCGCCATCCTTCGTGGAGGAGCACCATGCGACAGCATCGATACGTCCCGTTCATCGTCGTGGCCATCGTGGCCCTTCCCTGCGCGCGCGCCCGCGCCGACGAGCTGCCGGCGAGCGGCCCGCTCCCGCTCGCCGACGTCGTTGCCTGGGCGCGCGCCCGTAACCCGGAGCTGGAGGCTGCCCGCCAGCGCCAGGTCGCGGCGCGCGCCGTCCCGCCGCAGGCGGCCGCCTGGGACGACCCGACGCTCGCCGCCGAGAGCTGGAACTCGCCGCGCGCCGTCCCCTACGACGACGCGGAGAACAACATCCTGAAGCTCTCGCAGCGCTTCCCCTTCCCGGGAAAGCTCGGACTCAAAGGGCGCATGGCCGCCCGCGACGCCGACATGACGGCGGCCGAGGCGAGGATGACCGAGCTGACGGTGCTCGAGGCCGTGAAGCAGGCGTACTGGGACCTCTGGCTGGCCGACCGCCACCTCGCGGTCTACGAGCGCGACCTGGAGCTGGCCGGCGAGCTGGCCGCCGGCGCCGCCGCGCGCTACGCCGCCGGCTCGGGCGCGCAGCCCGACGTGCTGCGCGCCGATGTCGAACGCACGCACATCGCGACCCGGCTGGTCACCACGCGTCTCGCGCGCGAAGCGGCCGCGGCGCACCTGAACGAGCTCCTCTCCCGCGGCCCCGAGGACCCGCTCGGCATCCCCATCGATCCGGGGCCGGCGCACGTGCCCGGACCGCTCGACCGGCTAGTCGCGCTCGCGCGCCAGAATCACCCGGACCTGGCGGCGCGTGCCGCGGCGGTGGAGCGGGAGAAGGACGACGTCGCGCTCGCGCGGCGTGGCTACATCCCGGATTTCGACCTCACCTTCGGGCGCTTCTACAACCGGGTCGGGCGCGACGGGTACGGCGCCATGGTCGCCATGACCCTGCCCCTGCCCTTCGCGTACCGCCGCGCCGCCGCGCTCGACGAGGCGCACGCCCGCCTGGCGAGCGAGGAGGCGATGCGGCGGCGCTCCGAGGACCACACCGTCGCCGCCGTGAAGCGGGCCCTCGCCGCCCTCCAGGCCGCGGCCGCGGAGCGCGAGCTGCTCGCCGGCACGCACCTCCCGCAGGCCGAGCAGTCCTTCGCCGCCTCGCGCGGCGCCTACGCGGCGGGCACCCTCGACTTCACCGCGCTGGTCGACGGTCTCCGCACCATCGAGTCGACGCACCTCGAGCACCACGAGGCGGCCGCCGCCTTCGAGAAGGCGTACGCCAGCCTCGAGACCGCCGTGGGGGGCGAGCTGCCCCGGGAGGAGCGCCCATGACCCGCTGGCTCGCGCTCGTGACCCTCGCCGCGCTGGCGAGGCCCGCGCTCGCCGCCGGTGAGCCCGCCGACTTCGCGCAGGCGCCCATCCACCTCGACGCCGCCCAGCAGCAAGCGATCGGGCTCACCTGGGGCACGGCCGAGCGCCGCCCGGTCGAGAAGGTGATCCGCACCGTCGCTCGCCTCGACTTCGACGAGCGGAAGCTCGCCCAGGTGACGCTCAAGGTGGGCGGCTTCATCGAGGAACTGTACGCCAACTACACGGGACAGCCGGTCCGCAAGGGCGATCCGCTCTTCACCCTCTACAGCCCGGAGCTGCTCACCGCGCAGCGCGAGTATCTCCTCGCGCGCGAGACGGAGCGACGCCTCCGGGAGAGCTCGCTCCCCGAGGCGCGCGCGTCGGCGGCCTCGCTCGTGCGCGCGAGCGGCGAGCGGCTCCGCCTCTGGGACCTGTCCCCGCGGCAGATGCGCGAGCTCGAGGAGAGCGGACAGGCGAGGCGGACGCTCATCATCCACTCGCCGATCGCCGGCGTCGTCATCGAGAAGATGGCCGTCGCCGGGCAGCGCGTCGAGCCCGGCATGACGCTCTACAGGATCGCCGATCTCTCGACCGTCTGGGTCTACGGCGAGGTCTACGAGCACGAGCTGCCTTTCGTGCAGGTCGGTCAGGAGGCCGGGATCACGCTCACCGCCTACCCCGGGCAGCGCTTCACGGCGCGCGTCGCCTGGGTCGCGCCCGTGCTGGATGCGAAGACGCGGACGGCCAAGGTCCGCTTCGAGCTCCCGAACTCGCCCGAGCAGGTCCTGCGCCCCGAGATGTACGGCAACGTCGAGCTGCGCGCGCCGCTCGGCGAGCGCCTGGTGGTGCCGCGCAGCGCCGTCCTCGACTCCGGCCGGCGCCAGGTCGTGTTCACCGACGCCGGTGACGGCCGTCTCCAGCCGCGCGAGGTGCGCCTGGGCGCGCGCGTCGACGACGCGGTCGAGGTGCTGGACGGTGTCACGGCCGGCGAGCGCGTGGTCACCAGCGCCAACTTCCTGGTCGATTCGGAGTCGAAGCTCCAGGCTGCCGAGAGCATGACGGGGATGATGGGCGCCCTCGGCATGGGCGGCGTCAAGATGGAGAGCGCCCGGCCGATGGAGATGGGCGGCGGCGAGGCCTCCGCGCCGGCCGGCCCCGCGAGCGGCGACACGAAGCAGGTGGGGGACCTCCGCGTCACGGTCTTCCCGGCCGGCGCGGCCGCCACGGTGGGCGACAACACCGTGCGCGTGCGCGTCGAGGACGCGGCCGGCGCACCATTCACGGGGGCCGGCGTCAGCTTCTCCTACGTCATGGACATGCCCGGCATGACGATCGAGGAGACGCGCGCGCGCGAGCTGGGCGGCGGGCTCTACGAGGGCGGCGCGCGCTTCTCGATGGCCGGCCCATGGTCGCTGGTCGTCCAGATCGAGCGGCCGGGGAAGCCGCCCGTGCGCGAGAAGTTCACGCTCCGGGTGGCGTCATGATCGACCGCATCATCGAGTGGAGCGCGCGCAACCGCTTCCTCGTCATCCTGCTCGTCGCGCTGGGGAGCGCCGCGGGCGTGTGGTCGCTCCGCACGAGCGCGCTCGACGCGCTCCCGGACCTCTCCGACGTGCAGGTGATCGTGTTCGCCGACTGGCCCGGGCGCAGCCCCGACCTGGTCGAGGACCAGATCACCTATCCCATCGTCACCACCATGATCGCCGCGCCGCACGTCAAGTACGTGCGTGCCGAGTCGATGTTCGGCTACTCCTTCGTCAACGTCGTGTTCGCCGACGGCACGGACCTCTACTGGGCGCGGAGCCGCGTCCTCGAGTACATGCAGGGCATCACCGCGCGCCTGCCCGAGGGCGTCGCCCCCCGCCTCGGCCCCGACGCGACCGGCGTCGGGTGGGTGTACGAGTACGCGCTCGTCGACCGGAGCGGCACGCGCACGCTCGCCGAGCTGCGCTCGTTCCAGGACTGGACGCTCCGCTACTGGCTCGCGAGCGTGGACGGGGTGGCGGAGGTGGCCTCGGTGGGCGGCTTCGTCAAGCAGTACCAGGTGGAGATCGACCCGGCGACGCTCCTCGCCCACCACCTCCCGCTCCGCCGGGTGATCGACGCGATCCGGCGCTCGAACAACGAGGTGGGTGGGCGCCTGGTCGAGGCGAGTGGCACCGAGTACGTCGTGCGCGGCCGCGGCTACGTCAAGTCGGTCGACGACGTGGAGCAGATCGCGGTCGGCGCCGACGGCAGGGGGACACCGATCCTCGTCCGCGACATCGGCCGCGTGCACCTGGGGCCGGACCTGCGCCGCGGGCTGGTCGAGCTGGACGGCCAGGGCGAGACCGTGGGCGGCGTGGTCGTCATGCGTCACGGCCAGAATGCGCTGCGCGTGATCGACGGCGTCAAGGCCAGGCTACGCGAGCTCGAGCCCTCGCTCCCGCCCGGTGTCGAGGTCGTCCCGGTCTATGACCGCTCGACGCTCATCAACCGCGCCATCGACACGCTCCGCCACACCCTGGTCGAGGAGCTCCTCATCGTGAGCGCGGTCATCCTCCTCTTCCTCTGGCACCTGCCGAGCGCGCTCATCCCCATCTTCACCATCCCGGTCGCCGTGCTGCTCGCCTTCATCCCCATGCGCGCGATGGGGCTCACGGCGAACATCATGTCGCTCGGCGGCATCGCGATCGCGATCGGCGCCATGGTCGACGCGGCCATCGTGGTCGTCGAGCAGACGCACAAGAAGCTCGAGCACTGGCAGGCGGAGGGCCGGCCAGGGGACTTCCGAGATGTCGTCGTCGCGGCCGTGAAGGAGGTGGGCGGGCCGAGCTTCTTCTCGCTCCTGGTGATCGCGGTCTCGTTCCTTCCCATCTTCGCGCTCGAGGCGCAGGAGGGGCGGCTCTTCAGGCCGCTCGCCTTCACCAAGACCTTCTCCATGGCGATCGCGGCCGTGCTGGCGATCACGCTCGATCCCGCGATGCGGCTCCTCTTCACGCGCCTGGAGCCCTTCACCTTCCGCCCGGGCTGGCTCCGTCGCCTCGCCAACGCCGCGCTGGTGGGGACCATCCACGGCGAGGAGACGCACCCCATCAGCCGGCCCCTCATGCGGCTCTACCAGCCGGTGGTCGAGTGGGTGCTGCGCTGGCGCTGGCTCACCGTGGCGGTCGCGGCGCTGGTCGTGATCGTCACCCTGCCCGTCTACCTCCGCCTCGACTCGGAGTTCATGCCATACCTCAACGAAGGCACGATCCTCTACATGCCGACCGCGCTGCCGGGCATGTCCGCCACCCAGGCACGTGCCGCGCTGCAGACCCAGGACCGGATCCTCAAGCAGTTCCCCGAGGTCGAGCACGTGTTCGGCAAGGCCGGCCGCGCCGAGACGGCGACCGACCCTGCGCCGCTCAACATGTTCGAGACCGTCGTCTCGCTCAAGCCCGAGGAGCAGTGGCGGCGCGGCATGACGTGGGACAAGCTGAACGCCGAAATCGACCACACCCTGCGCTTTCCCGGCATGCCGAACATCCTATGGATGCCGATCATGACCCGCACCGAGATGCTCGCGACGGGCATCCGCAGCTCGCTCGGCATCAAGGTCTTCGGCCCGGACCTCGAAGTGATCGGGCGTATCGGGCGTGAGATCGAGGGGGTGATCGCGCCCTTGCCCGGGACACAGAGCGCATTCGCCGAGCGCACGACGGGTGGCTACTACCTCGACATCACCCCCAGGCGGGACGCCATCGCGCGCCACGGCATGACGATCGGCGACGTGCAGGACGTGATCGAGTCCGCCGTCGGGGGCGCGAGCGTCTCGCAGACGGTCGAGGGCCGCGAGCGCTACAGCATCAACGTGCGCTACGTGCGCGACGCGCGGAGCGACCTGGAGGGCCTCCAGCGCGTGCTGGTGGCGGGCGAGGACGGAGCGCAAGTTCCGCTCGCCGAGCTCGCCGACATCACCGTGTCGACCGCCCCGCCGACCATCCACGACGAGAACGGCGCGCTCGCCGCCTACGTCTTCGTGAACGTCGTGGGGCGCGGCCTGGGGAGCTACGTGGCGGAGGCGAAGCGCGTGGTCGGCGAGCGGGTCGCGCTCCCGCCCGGCTACCGCCTCGGCTGGGCGGGGCAGTTCGAGTACCTCGAGCGGGCGCGGGCGCGGCTCGCGCTGCTCGTGCCGGTCACGCTGCTGATCGTCTTCGTGCTGCTCTACATGAACACCGCCTCGGTGACCAAGACGATGATCGTGCTCCTCGCGGTGCCCTTCTCGGCCGTGGGCGCGATCTGGCTCCTGTGGGCGCTCGGCTACAACATGAGCGTCGCGGTGTGGGTGGGCCTCATCGCGCTGCTCGGCGTCGACGCCGAGACCGGCGTCTTCATGCTCCTCTATCTCGACCTGGCGTTCGACGAGCGGCGCCGGCGCGGGCTCATGCGCTCCTTCGCGGACCTGAAGGAGGCGATCATCGAGGGGGCCGTCAAGCGCCTGCGCCCCAAGGTGATGACCGTGGGCGTCATGTTCATGGGGCTCCTGCCCATCATGTGGTCGCACGGCACCGGCGCCGACGTGATGAAGCGCATCGCAGCGCCCATGATCGGGGGCATCTTCACCTCGTTTGCCATGGAGCTCCTCGTGTACCCGGCGATCTACGCCATCTGGCGGGGGCGGGAGGTTCGGGCCCGCCCTCTCGCCCTGCCTCTGTCTGTGACGTAGGGGTGAGGGATGCACCGCGCGCGAAGCGGCGCGCTCCGCGCCCTCGCGCTCCTCGCGCTCGTCGGTTCGCCGGCCGACGCCGTCGACGCGCTGGTGCCGGGGACGAAGCTCGACGTACGCGGCGCCGGCCGCCGGGAGAGCCTCCACTTCGTCTCGAAGGGCAGATTCGCCCTCCCCGCTTCACGCTCGCCCGGCGACCCGACCGCCGGCGGCGCGAGCTTCACGCTCGTCAATCCCACCACTGGCGAGTCGTTCACGTTCGACCTGCCGAACGCGCGCTGGACGGCCGGCCCGAGAGGTGTGTCGTACCGCTACCGCAACCCGCCGCTGAGCGCCTTCCTCGGCGCGCACGCGCTCCGGGTCGCGATCCGGAAGACGGGAATCACGCTGGACGAGCCCGCCCAGGGCGCGCTCGCCGTGGTGCTCGCGCTCGGGAGCTTCCGCTACTGCGCACGCTTCGACGACGGCGCGGTCGTGCGCGACCGTCCGCGTCGCTTCACGGCCCGGCAGGCCGTACCGCCGGCGCGCTGCGCCGCCACCGGCCCGACCACGACCTCGACCACGACGACGCTAGCCGGGACGAGCACGACCAGCACGCCGCCGCCGACCACCACGACCACGCTGGCCGCCTGCGGCGGCACGTTCCCCACCTGCGCCGGGGGCTGCCCGGCCGGCTTCACGTGCGGCGGGAGCGTCATCCTCCCCTGCGCCTGCCGGTGAACCTCCGCGGGCTTCCCGGCGTACTACCGGGCAGGAAGGAGGACCGATGGAAGGAACCCGCAAGTGCCCCTACTGCGCCGAGGAGATCGCGGCCGAGGCCGTGCGCTGCCGCTACTGCCGGAGCCGCGTGGCGGCGCTCGACCCCACGCGCTGGTACCGCGATCATCCCGAGCGGCGCGTGGCCGGGGTGGCGGCCGCGGTCGCCCACGCCCTGGCGCTCCCCGTCTCCGGGGTGCGGCTCGGCTTTCTCGTACTCACCTTCATCCATCTGCTCGGGCCGCTCGTCTACGGCGCGCTCTGGCTGATCGTCCCGTTCGGTGCGGGCGGCCCATCCCCGCTCGAGGGCGGCCTCGCGCGGGCGCAGGACTGGGTGGCGCGTCTCCGCGGGCAGGGCCGCGCCGCTCCCACCGCCAACGGCGCCGACCACGGCGACCTCGGCACGGGGGCCGTGCCCGGAGGGCCCCTCGCATGATACAGCTCCGCGCCGGCGCCGATGGCGACCGACGAGGAGCTGATCGCGGCGGTCGCGAGCGGCGACGGGCGCGGGCTGGAGGAGCTCTGCCGGCGCTACGAGCGTCCGCTCTACCAGTTCATCGCTCGCCACACCGGGGGGCGTGATGTCGAGGACCTCTACCAGGAGACGTGGCTGCGCGTGGTGCGGGCGGCGCGCCGCTTCGACCCGGCGCGCCGCTTCTCGACCTGGCTCTTCCAGATCGCCGTCAACCTCTGCCGCGACTGGCAGCGCCGGCCACCGCCCGACCCGGTCGACCCGGCCGCCGCGGAGGCCCGCGCCGGAACACCCGCCGCGACCGACGCCGCCCTCGACGCTCGGCGCTTGCTGGCCGCGCTCCCCGAGGCGCAGCGGAGCGCCGTCATCCTGCGCTACTACCACGACCTGTCCGAGGAGGAGATCGCCGCCGCCCTCGGCTGTCCCCGGGGCACGGTGAAGAGCCGGCTCCATCACGCCATGCGCCGCCTGCTGGAGCTCGCCCGCTCATGACCGACTGCGACGAGACGCTGACCGCGCTCCTCCTCGGCCGCCCGCTCGGACGCGACGCGACGGCCCACCTGGCCGCGTGCCCGCGCTGCCGCGCGGAGCGGGCGGCGGTCGAGCGCCTGGCGCGCACCCTCGCCGCGGGTCCTTCGCTCGCGCCGCCATCCGGCCTGGCGATGCGCGTGCTCGGCACCGCCCGGCCGCTCCTCGCGCGCAACGCGCGCCGCGCCGCCTGGTCGACGCTCGCCCGCGCGCTGGCCGCCGCGTTGCTGCCGCTGCCCGCGATCCTGTTCCTCGACTTCTACGCGGTGCGCGCCGCCTTCGCCTTCCTGACCACCATCCTCCCCACCCCGCTCGGCGCCTATCTGGTGTTCAACTACACGGCGACCTTCGCGCTGCTGCTCGCGCTCACCTACGGCGCCATCCCGATCCTCGTCGAGCGGCAGGTGCGGCTGCGTCGCGAGGAGGGCCATGCCTGACACCGCCACCAAGCGCTGCCCCTACTGCGCCGAGGAGATCCGGGGCGAGGCCGTGAAGTGCCGCTACTGCGGCAGCCTGCTCGAGCCCGGGACCGCCCTCACGCGCGCCTGGTTCCGCTCCCGCGAGGGGAAGATGATCGCCGGCGTGTGCAGCGGCCTGGCCGAGCAGTTCGCCGTCTCGGTGACCATCCTGCGCCTCGCCTTCGTGCTCGGCACGCTGGTGAGCGGGGGCTCCGCGCTGATCATCTACCTGGTGCTCTGGGTGGTGATGCCCTACCGCCCCGACCGCGGGCTGCCGGCGGTGCGCTCGGCGACCGGACCCTCGCCGTAGTATGGTTGGCGGGCGATGGGCGTCTACGCGCGCCACGTCTTTCCCCGCCTCATGGACTGGACCCTCGGCCGGCGACGCTTCGGCGAGGAGCGGAAGGTCGCCCTCGCGCCGGCGCGCGGCCACGTGCTCGAGATCGGTTTCGGCACCGGCCTCAACCTGCCGCACTATCCGCCCGGCGTGCGGCGGCTGGTCGCGCTCGACGCGGTCGACCTGCTGCCGCTGCGCACCGCGCAGCGCATCGTCCGCGCGTCCTTCCCGGTGGAGCGCGTGGAGCTCACCGCGGAGCAGCTGCCCTTCCCGGACACCCACTTCGACTGCGCGGTCAGCACCTGGACCCTGTGCAGCATTCCCGACGCGCTGGCCGCGCTGCGCGAGCTGCGCCGCGTGCTCAAGCCGGACGGCGTCTTCGTCTTCCTCGAGCACGGGCGGAGCGACCATCCGCGCGTCGCGCGCTGGCAGGATCGCCTGAACCCGATCCAGCGGGTGATGGGTGTCGGCTGCAACCTGAATCGCCCGATCGACGCGCTGATCCGCGACGCCGGCTTCGCGATCACCCGCCTCGACCGCTACGCGATCGCGGGCGAGCCGCGCATCATGGCCGAGATGTACCGCGGCACGGCCGCCCCGCACGCCTCGTGAGCAGCCGCCCGCTGCCGCTCTGGCTGAGCGGCGCCGTGGTGGCCGGCGCCTTCGCCCTCCTCCTCTGGCTCGAGCAGCGCCAGCCGCTCAGGCGGACGGTCGAGCCGAAGGGGCGCCGCGTGGCACGCAACCTCGCCGTGGTCGCCCTCGGCACGGCGGCCGTCGCGCTCACCGAGCGCCCCGCGGTCGGCGCCCTCGCCGGGTTCGTTGCGTCCCGGCGGTGGGGGCTCCTTCAGTGGGCCGCCCTGCCCGCGCCGCTCGAGGTGCCGCTGGCGGTCGTGCTCATGGACTACACGCTCTACGTCTGGCACGTCCTCACGCACCGCGTCCCCTGGCTCTGGCGCCTTCACCTGGTCCACCATGTCGACCGTGACCTGGACGCGTCCACCGCGCTCCGCTTTCACTTTGCCGAGCTGATCGTCTCGATCCCGTGGCGGGCCGCCCAGGTGCTCGTCATCGGCGTGTCGCCCCTCGCCTTCTCGGTCTGGCAGACGGCGCTCCAGGTCTCGGTGCTGTTCCACCACGCGAACGTGCGCCTGCCGCTCGCGCTCGAGCGCCGGCTCGTGCGCTTCGTGGTCACACCCCGCATGCACGGCATCCATCATTCGACGGTGCGCGGCGAGACGGACACGAACTGGTCGACCGGTCTCACGCTCTGGGACCGGCTGCACGGAACGCTCCGGCTCGACGTCCCGCAGGAGGAGATCACCATCGGGGTGCCGGCGTACCAGGCACCCCCGGACGTTGCCCTGCCGCGCATCCTCGCCCTCCCGTTCGTCCACCAGCGAGCGTCGTGGCCCGTCGATGGCCCGGCCCCGCGCACGCGAGGCGCGCGGCGCGACGAGCTGCTTCCCTAAGGCGGTTCTGATACGGAGTGCGCCGTGAAGCTGAACCCGGTCGAGCTGGTGCTGGTGAACAACCCGCTCCGCGACCTGCTGCTGTGCTCGACCGTGGGCTGGCTGTGGAGCGCCGCCTGCGGTCCGCCGGTCGGGCGCGTGCTCGAGATCGGCTGCGGGCAGGGCGCCGGCGTGCGCGAGATCGTCCGCCGCTTCCGCCCGCGCGCGGTCGACGCCTTCGACCTGGACGAGGCGCAGGTGGAGCGCGCTCGCGCGCGGCTGGCGGCGCCCCTCGGCGCCGAGCTGCGGCTCTGGGTGGGCGACGCGGAGCGCATCGACGCGCCCGACGCGAGCTACGACGCCGTGTTCGAGCTGACCATCTTCCACCACGTGCCCGGCTGGCGCCGCGCGCTCGCCGAGGTGCGTCGCGTGCTCCGCCCGGGCGGCGTCTTCCTCTTCGAGGAGCTGTCGCGCGAGTTCTTCTCCGACGTGCCGGTGCTGAGCCCCCTCCTCCGCCGCTTCACGGTGCACCCGTGGGACACCATGTTCGACTTCCCGGAGTTCCGGCGCGCGCTCGGCGACACCGGCCTCCGCGTGACCGCCCTCCGCCCCCGCCCGCTCGCGGGCTGGCACCAGGGCGTCGCGGTCCGCGACTGACTGCACGCCCCGCCTGGCTGGCGCGCGCCGTGCGCGCCCCGATGGATGCGGCGACGATGAGCCGCGTCGTCGCCCGGCTGCGTGCCGCGAAGCCCTCCTGGAGCACGACCGCGCTCGCCGCCGTGGCGGACGCGACGGCGCGCGACCCGTTCCGCATCCTGGTCGGTTGCCTCCTCTCGCTGCGCACGCGCGACGAGACGACGGGGCCGGCCGCAGCCCGCCTCTTCGCCCTGGCCGACACGCCGGCCGCCATGCTCGCCCTCCCACGCCGCCGCATCGAGCGGGCGATCTTCCCGGTCGGCTTCTACCGCACCAAGGCGCGGGGCGTGCAGCGCGTCGCGCGCGAGCTGCTCGCGCGCTTCGACGGACGGGTGCCCGCCGACCTGGACGCCCTCCTCACGCTCCACGGGGTGGGGCGGAAGACGGCGAACCTGGTGGTCACCTTCGCCTTCGGCCTCCCCGGCATCTGCGTCGACACGCGGGCGCTCCGCGCCAAGCTCCCGCGCCGGCACTGGATCGAGCTGAACGACCTGCTGGTCGCCTTCGGGCAGAACCTCTGCCAGCCGCTCTCGCCCCGCTGCTCGGCCTGCCCGGTGGCGCGGCTCTGCCACCGGGTGGGCGTGAGACGGAGCCGCTGACCCGAGATTGCGGTCGGTGGCGCGGGGACGCCCCGCGCCACCGACCGGGCCTCGGGTAACCCCCGCCTCCACGAACGCTCAAACGCCGCCCTCCCGTCTACGCGCCACCGGTGCTACACGGCGTCCATGGACCTCGCGCAGAACTACCGCGGCTTCGCGCGCTACAACACGTGGATGAACGAGCGACTCTACTCGCTCTGCGCGACGCTCCCCGACGCGGAACGCAAGCGCGATCGCGGCGCGTTCTTCCGTTCCATCCACGGCACGCTCAACCACATCCTGCTCGCCGACCGCGCCTGGCTCGGGCGGTTCACGCGCGAGCGCGGTATCGCCGAGTCGCGCGACGCCGGCGGCGCCCCGATTCCGCTCACCGGCCGCCTCGACCAGGAGCTGTACGCCGACTTCGACGTCCTCCGTCGCGAGCGCGCACGTACCGACGCCGCCATCGAGGCGTGGGTGGCCACGCTCGACGCCGAGCGGCTCGGCGCGCCTCTCGCCTACAGGAACTCCCGGGGCGATGCGTTCGAGCACCCGCTGTGGTGGGCCGTGACGCACTTCTTCAACCACCAGACCCACCACCGCGGCCAGCTGACCACCCTCCTCTCGCAGCAGGGTCTCGACCCGGGCGTCACCGACCTGATCGCCCTGCTACGCAGCACCGATGGCTGAAACGGGCTACGGCGTGTAGCCCGAGAACGTGAAGTCGTTGTCCTTCTGCGCCTGGTGGCAGCCGAAGCATTGCTTCGTCGCGTCGGTCACCAGCCGCTCGCTGTCGCCGCTGCCCTTGAAGCCCTCGAACCCCCAGCCGCCG